>Ga0326728_10006395_pt1 | contig 31749 bp, 21 predicted proteins | sample MB3enrmetagenome_FD_207602 | JGI IMG/M metagenome (GOLD analysis project Ga0326728, IMG submission 207602) | Lab enriched peat soil microbial communities from McLean, Ithaca, NY, United States - MB31MN | ecosystem: Environmental > Terrestrial > Soil > Wetlands > Peat | place: USA: New York...
ATGGGCTGCCGTTTCGGCGGCGACTCAACCGGCACCCGCCATGCTTTCGGTTGTCAGCTTGATCTAATCATTTAATCCCTTTCCATTGAGAATCTGCCGCATGCATTTTTCAACCCTGGACTCCCGGGTCTTGGATTGTTTGGGCGCGGAAAAATAAAGCATGTATCCTCTTTGCCGTCCGGGCGTCAATGCAGCAAAGGCAGTTTTCAAGGCGGGGATTGCATCCAATTTTTTTTGAAATTCATCAGGTATTATGAATTCCGAGGTCTTTTTGTAATTCACTTCCAAACCGGCTTTTTCCACCTCAATGGCTTCATGAATATAGGCTTTCAGGATGGGTTCCATCCCGGCTATTTGCCGGACACTGGTGAACCGAATCTGGCGCGCCGCCTGCACATTCTCCGTTTGTCGGATGAGAATGCCATTGGCATCCTTTAACAAGGCGCCTTTCATAAACAAAAGCGCGCAGTATTCCTTAAATCCATGCATTAAAACTATGTTGCTTTTCTGAAACGTGTAACAAGGTTTGCCCCACCTCAATTCTTCGGCCAGCGGACAGTCAAGAAGGATCATTCTCAATTTCTCAAATTCTTCCCGCCACATTTTGGATTTGCTGAAAAAGAACTCAACCTGCGGATTCATTCTGCTCTTTGTCATGGCAAGTTATTTTAACTGATATTCCCATTTGGATTCGTGCGCACGCCCAGCATGGGCCTTTTTCGTGATTTTCCGCCCATTCAAAGAATTTGCAACTCTTTTTTCCAGTCCACCCTCGGTTTTTCTCTGGCAGAGGGGTGTTTCGATGCCTTTTTTCCTCCCAAGCCCTTTTTCTGCCGGATGAGAAGACACCTGCTCCGTATTTTCCGGTGTTTTGGGATATGCGGCCTTCATCCTGACGTCCGGTCAGTCAAATGGGGGCAGTCGTCGGAATCACGTATTTTCCCCTTTCAGGCGCACACTTACGCGATTCCGGGGACTGACCCGTTGCCCTGACCCGTTGCCCTTTCAGGGACGGGTTGAATCACGGGGAGTTGGTCAGCCATAGGGCGCGGTAGAAGCCGGGGCGGGGTTTGTTGGTGATGAGATTGAAGCCGAAGTTTGTCAAGGTGTTGGTCTTGAAGGGAATCCAGGTTCCAGTGAGCGTGGAGTTGCTCTGAAGCTGATAAGCCGTGTTGGTGGTGCCGCTGATGCGCAGTCCGTTGACCAGGTCTAGGGTCAGCAGCGGGTTGGTAACGGTGTAATTGGCCACGTTGGTCAGGATCACGCCGGGAACCACCGTGACAGAGCGGTTGGTGGGAAGATTCCAGCCGGGGATCGGCTTGAACTGCACCGTCAACGCGTTGGTGCTGGTGATCTCCTGCAGGGAGGGGTTGGCGGTGGAGTAGTAATTGGCGGGCTGGCCGGCCAATTCCCATGCCGCCCCGGCCTGCACAGCCGCCGGCGGGCCGAGTTGCAGGATCAAGTAGCCGGGATTATTGAGGCTGGTGGCCTGGCTGGGAATGATGGTGATGACTCCGCCGCCGGAGTTGTTCGTGCCGCTATCGCCCAAGCTCGCCGCCAGGGTGATGAGGTTCACCACGTTGCTGTCAATGGCCCGCACCGCCGAGGCCTGGGGCACAATGCCGTTAAACAATGTCCCCAGATAAACCCCCGCCGGGTAATAGTAACCATTATATTCCACATACAACGGCCCGCCACTGTTGCCCGGATAACCCAACATCCACGACGCGGTATAGACCTGCTGGTCAGCCACCGGATCGGTAGCCTGGCTCAAAGGATACGGCTGCGGCCCGATTTCATACATCTCACCATTGACAATGTTGGTGAACCCAAACTGCGAGCCGTCCACCGGATAGCCCACCAGCATTTTCTCAGCCGTGCTGGTCAACCAGGAATTGGGCGACGCATCGGAAGGCAGCCAGCCCCCATAGCTCCCGTTGGCCACGGGTGATTGAAAATAGAGCGCCGCCACGTCCAGGTTGCGGGATTGCGGGCTGGATTGCTCCGGCCCCAGGCCGCCCAGCACATCGTTGGTCCGCTGGGCGGCATAGCCGCTGAGCAAGTACCAGCCCCGTGCCGGCAGCGGATCCGGCGTGAACACACCCGCTTCCTCCTGGTAAAACCAGTAGGCTTGACTGACATAGGAGAGAGTCTGATCGTTGAAGATCAGGTGGGCCGCTGTCAGCACCACGTTCGTCTGGACGGCCACGCCGCTGCCGTAGCCCACGTCGGTTTGCAATTGTCCGTTGAAACCGAAGGGATAGTCGGTCAGGTCGCTGATGTTGCCAGCCGGAACCGGCATGGGCAATAGAATGTTGTTCGGAGGCGATTGCGCCAGCAAATAGGTGATCGATAATACCGTCGGTACGCCCGGTGCGACTTCAACGGACAGAGAGGCCGGTGTGATGAAACCGGCGACCGGCGCAAATTGGATCAAATATGTTCCGGACAACAGATTGGTGCCGTAGCCGGGCGGGTAAAAGGAATTGGTGTCGCCCAGGAACCGCCAACCCGCTCCACCGGGCGGGCTGGGACCGATGTTGACCGTGAGCGTGCCGCCGCCGCTCGTTGTGTCAGACGGGATGATCGTGGGAAAGTATTGGTTGGTCAGGAATGTTGTCCCGCCGTTGGTTACGGCCACTGGCCCGCTCAACGGGATGGCCAGGTACCCCGGAATATCGCGAAACTCCACCGCGTACTCTCCCCGGGCTAAATTTGTTGCCGTCGTGCCGCTGTCGCGCCATGCCGCTTCCCATGGCAAGCGCCACTGGCCGCTGGCTTCAGGCGGCTGGAGTGTGACCATGAGTTGTCCCGTTGTTGGCGGTGGCGTGAAGGGCACTGAAAGTGCGGAGGTATATTGCGAAAAGACCCCTTTGCGAATTGTGTTGTTGTAGGTGTCGGCGACATAAACATTGCCCGCGCTATCCACCGCCACGCCTACAGGAAAGTTAAAGAGAGCGGCACTGCCCACCCCGTCCGTGCTGCCGATGATCCCAGCCGACCCGGCGATGGTGCTGACCAACCAGGTCGTGCCGACGGGGGTAATCTCCCGAATGGTGTTGTTGCCGGAGTCCGCAACATAGACATTGCCGTTAGTGTCCACAGCCACACCCAAAGGGTCGTCAAATAGCGCGGCACTGCCCGCCCCGTCCGTGCTGCCAACGATCCCAGCCAACCCGGCGATGGTGCTGACCAACCAGGTCGTGCCGACGGGGATGATCTCCCGAATGGTGTTGTTGCCGGAGTCCGCAACATAGACATTGCCGTTGCTGTCCACAGCCACACCGTGTGGGTAAAGAAACTGTGCGTCGCTCCCCGTCCCGTCATTGGCGCCAATATAGCCCGCCATTCCGACCAGGGTTGTCACCACTCCTGCTGAGGTCACCTTACGGATCGTGGCGTTGTATGTATCCGCCACATAGACGTTGCCTGAGCTGTCCACCGCCACGCCCTCGGGGTACCAAAACCGGGCGTCGCTCCCCGTCCCGTCCGCGCTGCCGGACAATCCGGGTGACCCGGCGAGGGTGCTGACCACTCCTTCGGACGTGACTTTCCGAATTGTCTCGTTCCATGTATCCGCCACATAGACGTTGCCCGCGCTGTCCACCGCCACAGCTTGAGGGAGATAAAACCGCGTATCGGTTCCCACGCCGTCGTTGGTTCCATAGTTCCCGGCCGACCCGGCGATGGTGCTGACCACTCGTAGCGAGGTGATTTCCCGAATCGTGCTGTTGAATTCGTCCGCCACATAGACGTTGCCTGAGCCGTCCACCGCGACGTCGTAAGGATCATAAAACCGCGCTTCGCTCCCCGTCCCGTCCGCGCCACCTTGGCTGGTTGAGCCCGACCCCGCTACCGTGGTCACCAGCCCCGGCGAAGTGATCTTACGAACCGTGTTGTTGCCTGAGTCCGCCACATAGACGTTGCCAGCGCCGTCCACTGCCACGCCATAAGGATCATTAAATCGCGCCGCGCTCCCCGTCCCGTCGGCGCCGCCGGGACTGCCCGCCAGTCCGGCCAGGGTCGTCACTCCGTCTGGCGTCAGCTTGCGGATGGTGTTGTTGAGGAAGTCCCCCACATACACGTTGTCCGCGCTGTCCACCGCCACGCCCTCGGGGTGCCAAAACCGGGCGACGCTCCCGATCCCGTCCGCGCTTCCGGCAATGTCCGCCAGTCCGGCCAGGGTCGTCACCACCCAGTTCGTTCCAACCGGCGTCACTTCGCGAATCGTGTCGTTACCTGAGTCCGCCACATAGACGTTGCCCGTGCTGTCCACCGCCACGCCGGAAGGATAATCAAATTGAGCGTTAGACCCTGTCCCGTCCGCGCTTCCGGCAATGTCCGCCAGTCCGGCCAGGGTCGTCACCACCCAGTTCGTTCCAACCGGTGTCACTTCGCGAATCGTGTCGTTACCTGAGTCCGCCACATAGACGTTGCCCGCCCTGTCCACCGCCACGCCGGAAGGTTCATTAAACTGCGCGATGGTCCCCGTGCCGTCCGTGCTGCCGAGGATCCCAGCCAACCCGGCGATGGTGCTGACCACCCAATTTGTGCCAACAGGCCTGATCCTCCGAATGGTGTTGTTGCCGGAGTCCGCAACATAGACATTGCCGTTGCTGTCCACAGCCACACCGTAAGGATCATTAAATCGCGCCGCGCTCCCCGTCCCGTCCTCGCTGCCGGGACTGCCCGCCAGTCCGGCCAGGGTCGCCACCACACCTGTCGGCGACACTTTGCGGATCGTTTGGTTGAAGGTATCCGCCACATAGGCGTTGCCCGCGCTGTCCACCGCCACGCCGTAAGGCCCAAAAAACTCCGCATCGGTTCCTGCGCCATCCGCGCTTCCTGTGCTGGCGGTTCCAGCGAACGTGGTAAATGTGTAGGCTTCGGAACTGATGTGTGCCGACGTCACCGTGAGTGTGCCATTGACCAGGCTGACAGTGTAGTTGGTCTGACGGTTGTTGGGGTCCACGAGGCTTGGCAAAATGGGGTAAGTTCCAGCCGGGCTGCTGGCGCTCGCACTGCAATTGTAAGCAGCCATGATATTGTCACCGTTTTGCAGGCCTGTAATCGTTCCGGTGAAAGCGGGATTGGGCGCACCCCCCTGGCGGGTTGCATTGGCCGCCGTCACAGTCAAGGAGGCGGGTGATACCACCAGGCTCACACTATCGGTCACGCTGTTGTAATCATTCGTGTCAGTCGGGGTAAAGATGACGGAAAGCGTATTGAGGCCGGAGTTGAGCACCGCCCCGTTCACCGGGTTGTAGGCAAAGCTACCTGGCAGGTTTGCCGTCGCGTTCAACTGATTGGAACTCAGTGCTGTTCCGTAGGTAATGGAGTCGGGAATGGGCCAGGTAATTGCCAGCGCCGGACGGCCCACAACCAGTACGCCATTGACCAAGCTGACTGTGTAGTTGGTCTGACGGTCATTCGGGTCGTTTAGGCTTGGCACGATGGAGTACGTTCCCTCCGGGCTGCTGCTGGTCGCGCTGGAACTGTAAGTGGCCGTGATGTTGTCACTGTTTTGCAGGCCTGTAATCGTTCCGGTGAAAGCGGGATTGGGCGCACCCACCTGGCGGCTGGCATTGGCGGCCGTCACGGTCAAGGGTGCGGATGTTACCACCAGACTCACGCTGTCGGTCACGCTGCTGTGATCAACCGCGCCGGTGGGGGTAAAGATGACGGAAAGAGTGTTGGTGCCGGCATTCAACACGGTGCCAATCGACGGGGTGTACGCAAGGGTTCCGGAGATGTTCGCTGTAGCGTCCAACTGGTTGGGGGTGAGAGCCATCCCGTAGCTTATGTCGGCCGGCACAGGCCACGTCATTTGAGGCGCCAACCCCGCATTATAGAGCGCAACCAACTGGTTGCTGGAGAGCGACGAAAGGAAAACACTGGCCGACGAAATGATTCCGGGGAAGGTCCGGACGCCGCCGCTTTCGCCGACATCAACGTCGTCTCCAAGATGCCAGACTTCGGCAAACTCATCCCTTGTATGAGGGATTGGGTTGACAGCGGTTTGGACGCCCTTGCTGCTGATGAGGTAAATCGTCGCCGTTGTTGGCGCAATGACCAAGGCGACGAAGGACCATTGATTGGCGGGCGGGAATAAAAAGGAGGAAAAACCCCAGGTGTCGCTATTATTATGGTTCCATGTGTAGGCCAGTTCCGACATCCCGGTTCCATCGGTCTCGCCGCCAAAACCAAAGCCATCGCCGCCGGTCCCAGGCGGAGGCCGGCTCATCAAAAGTCCGGCCCAATTCTGAACAGGACCGCTCGGGTTAATCCACATGGCATAGGTTACAGTGTTCGCGGTCAAGGGCCCGGCCGACGCCGTCATGTAGGAGTGCGTCGTGTAGACAAACGATTTCATCGCCGTATTGTTGGAAGGAAAACCGGGAAACGCCGGGGGTTGAGGCCCCAAGACGCCATCGAATCCATTTTGGGCGCCGTTTTGATAGACCCCATTGAGGCCATTCGCATAATCATAGGCCACCACGCCTCCGCCAGCCGGATTACTGTTGGTTTCGTTGAGTTTCCAATACGTTAGCGGAGCATCCGCCAGGACAGCGGATTCATAGGATCCTGGGACCGGGGTGACGACGGTTAAAGTAGCCACCGTGCTGGCAGTGGTGCCACCGGGATTGGAGACCAACAGTTGATATGAGCCTGCGTTAGCCGCTGTCACATTGCTGATCGTCAGGCTCGGGGTCGCCACCCCGAATATATTGCTGACGTTGGTCGCATGGGTGCCGTTATACTGCCATTGATAGGTCAATGGAGCCGTGCCGTTGATGCCCGTGGCGGTGAAGGAGACTGTCTCGCCCGCATAAACGCGAAGAGATTGCAGCGGCACCGTGATGGAGGCGGCAGTGGCCGCCTGTGAAAAACTCAGGCCGGCGTCAAATGCCGCATCCGAGGTGCCAGTGGCGCCATAAGTGACCGGTCCACCCGACAACGGGATAGTGCAGATTTGACCGTTCGCGTACGGGTTGCCCCCTTGATTCGCCAAGTGCTGCCAGCCTATAGCCGTGTTAGCCCCGCCGACGGTGTAAGCATACTGGGTGTTGGGCGCCAGCACGACATTGATCCCAACCCACTTGAACCAGTCATTTTCAGTGCCGCCTCCGTAGGCAGTATAGCTGGCCACCAAGGAAGCAATGGTGCCTCCGGCGGACAAGATGTAAACCCTCAAATCATAAAGCTGGATGTTGGAGAAGCCATTGCCATTTCCTGCGGCCTTGATCGCCAGGGAGTTCATCACATACCCGCTCAAATTGGTCCCCGTCGCAAAGGTCTGTCCGCACCAGGCGCCATAAGAGGCGCCGTTGTCTGTGTAGTAATTAATCCCGTCGTCGTTTTGCGATGTATTTAACAACTGGGAAATGTCAATCGGTCCCGGCGTTGGGGCTGCGGGACCGATATCCGTCAGGGTGACGTCGGTGGACTGCGCTCCAACGGGCGACAGGGCGCTCAGGCAAACCAGCGCCGCGCTGCACAATGTGGTTATTCTACCGTTCATAATTCTCAAGCCAAGTGCTCAATAGACAACTGTTCCGGGCCCCGTGTCCTGGTTCAGTGTGAAATGGACTTTTCCAGTTCACGCGTAAGGACTAAAAAGCCTGGGGATTCCTGCCCCTAAGCCCAAGTTTTCTGAGGCATGTCGAGGCTCTAAAATAAAGGTGTCCCAAGAGTTTTCGGGGAGGTTTTTGGCCTCCCCAAAAAGTGGAGACGTTTTTATTTCGTCGCCTCATCCCGTTATCCCTCGGCGGGTTGCTCGTCAGCAGCGCCCGCCTCTGTTTCGCGGGACGGCCCGACTTTCTCAGACGGAACCTGATCTGTCAAGGACGATACTTCCTCCGTGTGAACCAGCGCCGCCCTGGCGGCCTGGCGCTTGACTTGGCGCTGTTGGCTGGCGGCTTCCAGTTTGCGCGTTTCAGCGGTCAACCCATAGTTTGGCTCATTTTTTGCGCGCTTTTTTGAAGACGAACACCAATTAAATCGCACCGAACTATCGGTTGTCCCTCATTCATGTTTATGTTTTGGCGGCCAATTTGGCCGCGAGGTTCGCGGCGACCGCTTCCGGGCAGTGGCCTTCCAGGGAAATCCATTCCAGCCGCATTTGCCGCCGGAACCAGGTGAGCTGGCGCTTGGCGAATTGGCGGGTGCGGATTTTCACCAGCTCCACCGTTTCGGGCAGGCTCCGCCGGCCGCGCAGGTGCTCCGCCACCTGCCGGTAGCCCAGCGCCTGCCGGGCGGTCTGATTCTGTTCCAGCCCGCGCGCCAGCAGGGATTCGGTTTCCGCCACCAGGCCTTTGGCAAACATCTCCTCCACGCGCCGGGTGATGCGCTCCCGCAATTCCCCGGCCGGGCGTGTCAAGCCAAAAAGATTTCCCGCCTCGCCTCCGGCCGCGCCCTCCCATCGCGCCCGCTGCCCGGAAAAGGGCCTGCCCGTCAGCCGGATCACCTCCACCGCGCGGATGACGCGGCGGGGATTCTTCCTGTCAATCCTTTGAAATGTCACCGGATCGCTTTTCTCCAGTTCCGCCAGCAATTCCGCCAGCGGCTGCGCCTCCAGCGCCGCCCGCAAGGCCGCGTCCGCCGGCGGCGCTTCCCCCAGGCCCTCCCGGCAGGCCTGGAAATAAAGCCCGGTGCCGCCGCAAAAAATCGGGACCCGGCCGCGCGACTGGATTTGCGCCACGGCCGCGCCCGCCAGGCGGACGAATTGCGCCGCGTCAAAGGTTTCCTCCAATCCCGCCACATCAATGAGATGATGGCGCACCCGTCGCAATTCCTCCGGCCCCGGTTTGGCCGTGCCGATGTCCAATCCCCGATAGACCTGCATGGAGTCCACGGAAATGATCTCGCCGCCGATTCGTTCCGCCAGCGCCAGGGCGACGGCGGATTTGCCCGCCGCCGTCGGGCCGGCCAGGAAGACGGGGCGAGGAGGGAGGATGGAGGATGGAAAATGGAATTCGTTTGCCATCCTCTATTCTCCATCCTCCCCTGTCCGTCGCAGGCTCGGCGAAGGCGGCGTCTTCGTCATTTTCCCTTTGGGCAACAGAAAAAGCAGCAGCACCCCGGCCAGGAGCCCGCCCACGCTGACGAGTTGCGCGGGCGTGATGCGTCCGGCCAGCAGGCCGGAAGGAGGATAATCGCCCCGGAAGCATTCGACGAAGGAACGCAGAACCGCATAGCAGACCAGGTAAAGCGCGAAGACCTGCCCGTCAAATTTCCGGCGCTTGTAAAACCAGGCCAGAGCGGCGAACAAGGCCAGATTGAGCAGCGAATCGTAAATCTCCGTCGGATGCACAAAGTGGGGCAAGCCATCGTCCAGCGGGTGGGTCGGGTGGCCGACAGGAAATTGGATGCCCCACGGCAGACCGGTAGGCCGGCCATAACAGCAGCCATTCATCAGGCAGCCCCAGCGGCCAAAAAACGAACCCAGCGCCACGCCGGGGGTCAGGATGTCCGCCAGTTGCCAGAGCGGAAGACGCCTGCGCCAGGCGAAAGCGACACAAGCGGCCGACGCCCCGATCAGCCCTCCGTAATAGACAATCCCGCCATGTTGCACCATGAAGATCTCCCAAATGGGTGCATGGCCGTACTCACGGGCTGTATCCACCACCTCGGACCAGTAGGACGCCACGTAAAGCGCGCGGGCGCCGAGAATGGTTCCAATCAGCAGCCAGGTTCCGCAGTCGAAAATCGCTTCCGGGTTGAGGTTTTCCCGCAAGGCGCGGCGGCTGGCGTTCCACAAGCCAAACAAGAAGCCGGCCGCCACGAAAATGCCAAACCAGGAGACGGTCAGCGGCCCCAATTCAAAAGCAATTTTATGCACCGGCGACAAAATAGAATCGGCCCGCCCAAAGAGCAAGGCGGGCCTTGGCGAAGCAGCGCAGGGCTGCCAAAAATTGGAAAGCTGTGCCGCCACCGTCGCACACCGGCGGCATAAAAAGTCGGCGGCGGATTGCCATCCGCCGCTACACCTGCGCACCGTAGCGGCTTTCGGCAGAAAGCCGCTGAATTTCCATGCCCCTGGTGGTTTAAAGGCAACCTTAGAGCAGCCCTGGCCGCAGTGCTTGATTCAATTTATTGGCTTGACGTATTCGGTTGCGGGGACCAGGCTGCCCCTTGTGAAAAAACGCATCGCCCGCCTTTCCATTGGTGTGGTGATTGGCCTGTTCATTTTCGCCGGGGTGATTTGGGTGTTGAGCCTGTCGTTGGGGGATCACGAAACGCTCTATGCGGGGAAGTCCCTGAACGACTGGGGGCAACAGTTGAAGAGCCACGACGCCGCCTCCAGCAACCAAGCTTATCAAGCCTTGAACACGCGGATCATTCCCGCGCTGGTGGAGCAAATGCATCACGATACCAACGATTCCAAACTCCGGTTGTGGTTAATTGATACCCTCAACGTCCTTCCCGGAGTGCAGATTCGGTTCACCGAGGCCGAAGACCGCCAATTCCTTGCGCCTGTTCGCATCGGCAACTTCGGTCCGCCTGCCAAAGCGGCCGTGCCGACCCTAATCCAGGTGCTCAAGGGGCCGGACGCCAGATTGTATGAACCGGCCATTGAGGCATTGGGAAATATTCACAGCGAGGCTGATCTGGTCATTCCACTGCTCATTTCGTACCTCACCAATAAGGATCTGGATGACGAAGCGGCCACCGCCCTCGGCAACTATGGCAGCCTGGCCAGGGAAGCCTATCCGAAAATTGTTCCCCTATTAAAGGCGAACGACGACGACGCCCGCCGCGCCGCCCATATCGCCCTGAAGAAAATAGATCCTGAGGCGGCCGCAAAAGCAGGAGTGAGATAATGATGCTGCAATGTCTCCCCGAGGAACCTCAACACGGCCGGGCTATGGCTTTGCCTCGTGTTCCGGCGGCCATCGGCAGGGGATGCGGGCTGGTCTGGCGGGCTGTCGGATTGCTGGCGGTCCTGGTTATTTGGTTTTCGCCGGCTCCCGCCCGCGCCGATGACGACGACGCCGGCGGGTCCACCAATCGCGAAAAAAGGCCCATTGAAGAACTTTTCAAAACGGATGTCGTCTATCCGCAGGAGGTGGGAGAATTGGAGGTGGAACTGGCCTCTGCTTATCAAAACCATGCCGGCGGCGACACCTGGACCATTCCGGTATCCCTGGAATATGGACTGACCGACTCCTGGCAGGTGGAAGGGGGCTGGGACTGCTTGGTGGAACGTTTTCCCCGGGACCATTCGGTCGTGCGCGGCGTGGGCGATCTGGAAGCCGGCACCCAATACAGTTTCATGAACATCGGCGGTTCCCTGTTCCACATTGCCCCGCGGTTTACCCTTCAAGCGCCGGTGGGCGACGTGAACAAGGACCTGAGCGAGGGGTTCATGGAATACGAACCCGCTGTCATCCTGGCCCGGGACTTTCCAGAGCTTCATCGCACCCAGGTCTTTACGGAAATCGGCGCCGGCTTTGTGCAGCGGGTGAACGCGCCCGCGAACGCGGCGGACGCGCAACCCGCCGCGCATGAATTAAGCCTGGGCAGCGGTTTTCTGGTCCTGTTTCCGCGCGCGGCAGCCACCTTTGAATTCAATTGGGCCAACAACAAGTGGAACCATCACGGCACGGAAAATGAAATGTACCTGACGCCGGGCTGTCTCTGGAGGGCCAGGCGCAATATGGAGGTCGGCTTGGGAATCCCCGTTGGCTTGAACAGCGGCTCCGACCGGTTCGACGTGATGGCGCATGTGGTGTGGGAGTTTTAGCGCCGGGCATTCCCCAGCCGTTTTGCCGCCGGCGCAAAGGGTGTTCACGCTGCCTTAATAAGGGAAGCCCGCGGTGGAGTAGGGGCGGGTCGAGTCCAGGGGGCGGTCGCTGTCGGAACCGAGGGGGAAACGGGGGAAGGCTTTGAGGGAGAGTGTCAAGGCGACGGTGAAATCCGTGGGCTGGCCGGGGCCTTCGGTGACGCGAAAGTCCAGGGCGCCGGTCCAACTGCGCAGGTCGCGGCAGAGGGTGTAGTCTTGCTGCTGGAGGGTGCCGTCCTGGGCTTCGAAACGCTCGGCGATGTGAAAGCTCCAGTTCTCATTCAACCGGTAGCGGGCGCTGACGCCGAAGAGATTGTGGCCGGGCAATGACTGGCCGGGAGCGGTCAGGAATTCGGGATCGTTGTTCATCAGGTAACGGTAGCTCAGGGCCAGGCTCCAGGCGCTGTTGGGGGTGAGGGTGAGGGAGTTGATGGCATCGCGCCAACGATGATCCGGCAGATCGTAGCGCAAGGAGGAGTTGAGGATGACCCAACTGCGGGGCCGGAAGGCCAGGTCGGAGTAGAGATCGGAAACGGTGTGGTTGGTTCCGGGCGTCAGGTTCCAATCGCCATAGACCGCCCAGTTGATGAAGTCTTCGACGCCGGCGTCGCGTTTGGTCTGGAGCCGGTTGCGCAGCGTCAGGCGGAGGAAGTTTTGCTTGTCAATGGAATCAATGGAATTGTAATCCGGGTATTCCATGGGCAACAGGCGCAGGCCGGGCAATTCGGTGTCGAATTGCGGCAGTTGGGAGGGCGCGCGCGAAGGGGCGGGAACGTAGGCGTAATTGAGGTCCGGCTCCAGGATGTGCCGCAATTCGCGCAGGTCCCAAAAGGAGCTGTCCACGCCCTGGTAAACGCGGGAGGCTTTGAGGGAGAAATCCACCCCGGTGTTGAAGACGCCGCGGGTTTGGGCGTTGGCGGGAGAGGGCGGGCCTTCGACGGCGCTGTAGTAGGTGTAGCGCCCGCCCACGCGCGGGGTGACGTTGAGCCAGCCGAAGAAGGTCTCCGGCAGGGTGAACTGGTGGACGGTGTCGGCGCGGGTGGCGGAGTAGTTGGTGGAGGGGTTGTTGGTGTCGGAAAATGCGCGGTGGAAGTAGCCGACGGAAGATTCGCTTTGGTAGAAAATGGGTGTGGCGCCCAGTTGCTGGCGCAAGCCGGTGAGCTTGATGTCGGGGAGGCGTTCGACGGTTTCAAAGAAGTTGACCAGACGGGGCTGGGCCATGGCGTCGAGGGTGAAGTTGGGCCAGAGTTGATTGGCTTCCGCGTAGGAAGCCGGTTCCACGTCGGCGCGGTATTCGCTTTCAAAGAAGTCGCGGATGACCAGGGGATCGCTCTGGTAATTGGCGATGGCTTTGAAAGTGAAATTGGTGGAGAGGCCGTTGCTGTAGTCAAAACTCATGCGCTGGCGGCTGGGTCCCAGGTGAGGAACGATCAGCCCGTCGGCTTCCGGGTCCTGGTCATGGGTGTAGTAATAGCGGAAGGCCGCCTCGCCATAGTCGCCGAGGTGGAAAAGAAGATCCGGTCCGGCCGCCAGGCCGCGGGAAGTGCGTTCGTCCAAATGGAGGGTGCCGTCGAGGTTGCTTTTGCCGTACCAGTTGAAGGCGCTCAAAAGAAACGCGCCGTAGGTGCTGCGGTAACCGGGCACGAACTCGAAATTGTCGGGGTGTTTGCCCAAACTGCGATGGTAGTAGGGCCAATAGAAAACGGGCACGCTTCCCAAATAGAGGGTGGCGTCGCGCGCCTGGAAGTATTCCCCGGGCACAATGGTGATGGAGCGGGCGTGGATGGTGTAGATGGGTTTGGCGTAGTCGTCGGTGGTGAAAATGGAATCGGCGGCGGAATAGACCTGGCTTTTGGTGTCGCCGAAAAGGTACTGGCCGGAGAAGTTGAAGGGCATCCCGGCGGTTTTGAAGGCGCCGGCGCGGACTTCGCCCGAGTTGAAATTGTAAACGACGTTGGTGCCGCGCCAGATGCGGCCATGATCCAGGATGAGAACGTCGCCTTCGGCCTGGACTTCGCCGGTGAGATTGACGACGGAGGCGCGGTCGGCCGAGACGAGGAAGTTTTGGTTGCTGGCGAGGACGCCGCCGGCGAAGTAATTGGTGCCGTCCACGCTCCAGGAGGAGGAATCGGCGGAGGGGCCGATAATGTCGGGCGGCCCTTCTTGTGCTTGACAGGAAAAGGCCGCCAAGGCGGGCAGGACCAGCAGGATCGGCGCAATGAACTTCATGAAACGCGCCACAGCTAAACAAAAGCGGGGCGGGCTGCCAAGACAGATTTGCGGCAGATGACAACGCGCCGGTTCGGGGGGGGGGGGCGCGCACGCCGGGCGCGCCGCGGCGGGCAGAGGACTGCCCGCCCTACCCTCCCGTCAGTGACGTATTGCGGAAGATTGGCCGGTCAGCGCGTCTTGATTTGGACGCCGGTAAAGCCGATTTGGAGAAACAGGGCGGTCAATTGCGCCTGGGCGCGGTCCTGGGCGTCCTTTAAAATATCGCTCTTGATGGCGAGAAGGCGAAGTTCCTCCACGGCCTGTTTGCGGGCGTTTTGTTCGAGGTCCTTGTCGAAGGCGCGCAGGACGCCGGTGGAGCGTTCATAGACTTGCGTGTTCTGATCGTCCAAATAGACATCGGTGATGGCGGGGGGAGGCAGCGTGACGGTGATTTCTTTGCCGGCGACCTGGATGTCGGAGGGCTGGAGGTTGTCCAGGTTGATGCCGGCCTTGATGATGCCGTGGGCGATGAGGAGCACGCGGTTGTCGCCGTACCATTTGACATCCTGCACATCCACGATCTTTTGCAGGACGTATTTGACGGTGACCAACTGGGAAAGGGTTTGGACCTGGCGCAACAGGGTGGCGGTGTTGGCCATCAGGGGATTTCTGAAAAGACCGCCGGTGCGGGAATAGGCGCCAAAGAACAGACACAGCGCCAGAATCGCCGCGATCGGGGCGAAGACGGTGATGGCTTTTTTGAGCATGGTGGCAAGGTAGCTCTTTTGGCGGGGCGGCAAAAGGGAAAAAGCCGTCCTCGGATGACTTCTGAAGAATGGCCGGGTTGGATGGAAACGGTAAGATTAAGAGGGGAAGCCAAAGAGGTGAAACGCAGCCAGGCGAATGGGGGCGCTGACGGGGGATTGCCGGAGGCGGGGGTTTGGGTTAAGGTTGCAGGCATGAGCTTTGGATTGACCGGGCATTTTCCGAATTGCCGTCCGCGGCGGTTGCGGCGGACGCCGGCGCTGCGCCGGATGGCGCGGGAGACATCGCTGGAGGCGGGGCAGTTGGTGCTGCCGCTGTTTGCGCGGAGCGGGCGCAAGGCGCGGCATCCCGTGGCCTCGATGCCGGGGGTGTTTCAACTTTCGCCGGATGAGGCGGCGCGGGAGGCGGAGAAGGCGCACGCGCTGGGGGTGCCGGCCGTTTTGCTGTTCGGGATTCCCGAGGCGAAGGATGAAAAGGCCTCGGGCGCTTATGCCCGCAACGGCATTGTGCAGCAGACGGCGCGGCTGCTGAAGAAGGAATTGCCGGAGTTGCTGGTGGTGACCGATGTGTGCCTGTGCGAATACATGAGCCACGGGCATTGCGGCATTGTGGGCAAGGAACCCGGACGCGAAGTGGCCAACGACCTGACGCTGCCCTTGCTGGCGCGCACGGCGTTGAGCCATGCGGAGGCCGGCGCGGATGTGGTGGCGCCCAGCGATATGATGGACGGGCGGGTGGCGGCCATCCGGCGGGAGTTGGATCGCCACGGGTTCAGCGGCACGCCGATCCTTTCTTATGCCGCGAAATTTGCCTCGGCTTACTACGGGCCGTTCCGGGAGGCGGCGGAATCGGCGCCCCGGTTCGGGGACCGGCGCAGTTACCAAATGGACGGGGCCAATGCGCGCGAGGCGTTGCGGGAGGCGGCCATGGACATCCAGGAGGGCGCCGACATGGTGCTGGTCAAACCGGCGCTGGCGTATCTGGATGTGTTGTACCGGGTCAAGACGGAATTTGGCATTCCGACAGGGGCCTACGCGGTGAGCGGGGAGTATTCGATGATGAAGGCGGCGGCGGCCCGGGGCTGGATTGACGAGCGGGCGGTGACGCTGGAGACGTTGCTGGCGATGCGCCGGGCCGGGGCGGATTTCATCATCACGTATGCGGCGGCGGACGCGGCGCGGTGGTTGCAGGAAGGGCGCTGATCCAGGGCCGGGAAAAGCCCATGGGAAGGGAGAAATGGCCGGGAGCGCCCCGGAACCAGGGCTGCTCTAAGGTTGCGTCTAAACCACCAGGGGCATGGAAATTTAGCGGCTTTCTGCCGAAAGCCGCTACGGTGCGCAAGTGTGGCGGCGGATGGCAATCCGCCGCCGACTTTTTATGCCGCCGGTGTGCGACGGTGACGGCACAGCTTTCCAGACTTTAGAGCGGCCCCCGCCCCGGAACGGACAGGATCAGCCGGCTTTCTTGACCAGAATAATAATCACCGCGATCAGGACGAGGAAGACCAGGGCCGCCACCGCGATGAAGATTTTGGTGCCCATGTCGTTCTTCTTGGCAAAGCCGCTTTTTGCGTTGTCGAAGGCGACGATTTTGGTGGAGGTGTCCTGGCCCAATTTGACGCCCTGGGGGATGACCATGGTTTGATCGGGCAGTTTTTTGGAGGCGGGGGGTTTGGCCCCGGCATCTTCCAGGCGCATTTCCACCTGCCCCAGGCGGATGATCTGGCCGGGTTTCAGGACGGCCTCGCCGGTGAGCTGTTGTCCATTGATAAAAGTGCCGTTGGTGGAATTGAGGTCGCGCAGGACGATCTCGGAGCCGCGCAGGAGGATTTCGCAGTGATGGCTGGAAACCGACGCCTCCCCGATGGGGAAAGTATTGTCGTCCACCCGGCCGATCGTGGTTTTTTCCACCTTCAGCTCGTGCGCTCTTCCGGTCAATCCCTCGCTGAGAATAACAAGTCTTGGCATACGTCGGCTTGGGGGGATTATGGCCTTTTGCGGCGGCAAGTCAAACGGAAATGCGCGTCATTTTTTCGGCGGCGCCAAAAAAGGTTTTCACTCCGTTGTTGCGCCTTTGGCAAAATCGAGTAAAAAATAGCATGAATATAGTGATGAAAGTGACCGCGAGCCGATGAGTTCGGAACCCAATACGCCCGGAGCGCCTGGCGGATGGCCTCCGAAACAAGGCCTTTATGACCCGCAATATGAGCATGACTCGTGCGGAGTGGGGTTTGTTGTCCACATCAAGGGCAAGAAATCGCACCAGATCCTCCGCGACGCGCTCCGTATTCTGATCAATTTGAACCATCGCGGGGCCTGCGGCTGCGAAGCCAATACGGGGGACGGGGCCGGGATTCTGATGCAGATGCCGCACCTTTTCTTCAAGGAGGTCTGCCGCAATGAAAAAATCATGCTGCCGCCGCTGGGCGATTACGGGGTGGCGATGGTGTTTCTGCCGCGCGACGGCAACGAACGGCGGACCTGCGAAAAAATGTTTGAGAACATCGTGGTGGAGGAAGGGCAGAAGTTTTTGGGCTGGCGGGTGGTGCCGACCCACAACGCCAGCCTGGGGGAGACGGCCAAGGCGGGGGAGCCGTTCGTGCAGCAGGCCTTCATCCGGCGCAACCCCAAGCTGGGCGATGACCTGGCGTTCGAGCGCAAGCTCTATGTCATCCGCAAGCGGGCGGAGCGGACGATCCGTTACGGAACGGCGCGGGGCGGGCATTTATTTTACATTTCCAGCCTGTCCGCGCGCACCCTGGTTTACAAGGGAATGCTGCTGACCGAGCAGATGGAGGAGTATTTTCCCGACCTGAAAAACACCGCCCTGGAGAGCGCGCTGGCGCTGGTCCACTCGCGTTTCAGCACCAACACCTTTCCCAGTTGGGACCGGGCGCATCCCTACCGCTACATCGCCCACAACGGGGAGATCAACACCCTGCGCGGCAACATCAACTGGATGCACGCCCGCCAGGCCATGTTCCAGAGCGACTTGTTCGGCAGCGACCTGCCCAAGCTCCTCCCGGTGATCAACCCGGACGGGAGCGATTCGGCCATGTTCGACAACTGCCTGGAACTGCTGGTGCTGGCCGGGCGCTCCCTGCCCCACGCCGTGATGATGATGATTCCGGAGCCGTGGACCAACCACGCCACCATGAGCGACGAAAAAAAGGCCTTCTACGAATACCATAGCTGCCTGATGGAGCCGTGGGACGGCCCCGCCTCCATTGCCTTCACCGACGGCAAGAAAATCGGGGCGGTGCTGGACCGCAACGGGCTGCGGCCCTCCCGCTATTACGTGACGAAGGACGACTTGGTCATCATGGCGTCGGAGGTGGGCGTGCTGGAGGTGCCGCCGGAACGGGTGCTGCTCAAGGGGCGGCTCCAGCCGGGCCGGATGTTTCTGGTGGACACGGAGGAGGGGCGGATTGTGGCGGACGAGGAGATCAAGCAGACGATTGCCACCCAACAGCCTTACCGGCAATGGCTGAACCAGCACATGCTGGAACTGGCGGCCGTGCCCGAGGCGGTCCATGCTCCCGAACCGCCGCACCAGACGGTGCTGCAACGCCAGCAGGCCTTCGGTTATACCTTTGAAGACCTGCGCATCCTCATGGCGCCCATGGCGCGCGACGGCGTGGAAGCGGTCGGCTCCATGGGCAACGACACTCCGCTGGCCGTTTTGTCCAGCAAGCCGCAACTGCTCTACAATTATTTCAAGCAACTTTTTGCCCAGGTGACCAATCCGCCCATTGACTGCATCCGCGAAGAACTGGTCACCTCGGCGGAGACCACCATCGGCTCGGAGCGCAATTTGCTCAAGCCCAAGCCGATGAGTTGCAATTTGATCGAACTGAAAACGCCCATTCTGACCAACGAGGAATTTGCCCGGCTCAAATACATCAACCAGGCCGGCTTTAAGTCCTGCACCCTGCCCATCCTTTTCAAGGCCAGCGGCGGCGAGGCGGCGCTGGCCAAGGCGATGGACGATTTGTGCGCCTGCGCCAGCGGCGCGGTCGAGTCGGGGGCCAACATCCTGATTCTGTCCGATCGCGGAGTGGACGCCGCGCTGGCGCCCATTCCGGCCTTGCTGGCGGTGGCCGGCGTCCATCATCATCTGATTCGCGAAGGCACGCGCACGCGGGTCGGGCTGGTGTTGGAATCGGGCGAGCCGCGCGAGGTGCATCATTTCTCGCTGCTCATCGGCTATGGGGCGGGGGCGGTCAATCCGTACGTCGCCTTCGAAACGCTGGACGACATGATCCGGCAGGGATTGCTCACCAAAATCACCCACAAGGACGCCTGCAAGAACTTTGTCAAAGCCGCCGTCAAGGGCGTGGTCAAGGTGACCTCCAAGATGGGCATTTCCACCATCCAAAGTTATCGCGGCGCGCAGATTTTTGAGGCGATTGGCTTGCATCCGTCGGTGGTGGAAAAGTATTTCACCGGGACCGCCTCGCGGGTGGGGGGGATTGGTCTGGACGTCATCGTGCGCGAGGTGCAGGCGCGCCATCAACTGGCCTTTCCCGGCCGCCAGGTTAACGGCCATGTGCTGGAAGCCGGGGGGCAATATCAATGGCGGGCGGACGGGGAAATCCACCTGTTCAATCCACAAACGGTTCATGCCCTGCAAGAAGCCTGCCGCAACGGCAGCTACAAGGCCTTCCAAGATTATTCCCGCCAGGTCAATGACCAGGCCAAAAAGACCTGCACACTGCGCGGCTTGCTGGAATTGAAGCCGGCTTCCCAACCGATCCCCCTGGACGAAGTGGAGCCGGTGGAGGCGATCCTCCGGCGCTTCAAATCCGGCGCCATGTCCTACGGCTCCATCAGCAAGGAGGCGCACGAAACCCTGGCCATCGCCATGAACCGCATCAACGGCAAAAGCAACACTGGCGAGGGCGGCGAAGACCCGGCGCGCTACGTGCGGGAGCCGAACGGCGATTCCAGGAACAGCGCCATCAAGCAAGTGGCCTCCGCCCGGTTTGGGGTGACCAGCCTGTATCTGGTCAAGGCCGAGGAACTCCAAATCAAGATGGCCCAGGGGGCCAAGCCGGGCGAGGGCGGTCAGTTGCCCGGGGGGAAAGTGTTTCCCTGGATCGCCAAGGTGCGCTTCGCCACCCCGGGAGTGGGGCTGATTTCCCCCCCGCCGCACCACGACATTTATTCCATCGAGGATTTGGCGGAGTTGATCCACGATTTGAAAAACGCCAACCAGCGGGCGCGCATCAGCGTCAAGTTGGTGGCCGAAGTGGGCGTGGGCACCGTGGCGGCCGGCGTGGCCAAAGCCCATGCCGACGTCGTGCTCATCAGCGGCTACGACGGCGGGACAGGCGCCTCCCCGCAGACCAGCATCAAGCATGCCGGCATTCCGTGGGAACTGGGGCTGGCGGAAACGCACCAGACGCTGGTCCTGAATAATCTGCGCAGCCGCATCGCGGTGGAAACCGACGGACAGCTCAAGACGGGCCGCGATGTGGCGATTGCGGCGATGCTGGGGGCGGAGGAATTTGGTTTTGCCACCGCGCCGCTGGTCGCGCTGGGCTGCATCATGATGCGGGTCTGTCATCTCAACACCTGCCCGGTGGGCGTTGCCACCCAGGAGCCGGAATTGCGAAAAAGATTCACCGGCGATCCCGCCCATGCCGTCAATTTCATGCGCTTCGTGGCCATGGAGCTCCGGGAAATCATGGCCCAGCTTGGCGTGCGCAAATTGACCGACCTGGTCGGCCGCACCGACCTGCTCGAACCCAGGGAAGCCATCGAGCATTGGAAGGCCCGCGGCCTGGATTTCACCAACATTCTCTATCAGCCCAAAGCGCCGGACGCGGTGGGCCGCTTCTGCCAGATTCCGCAGGACCACGGCCTGGACAAGGCGCTGGACAACACCACCCTGCTCCAGATTTGCCAGCCGGCGCTGGACCGCGGGGAAAAGGTGAACGCCACCCTGCCGATTCGAAATGTCAACCGCGTGGTCGGCACCATCGTCGGCAGCGAACTGACGCGCCGTTACGGCGCGGCGGGTTTGCCCGAGGACACGATCCGGATTCATTTCCAGGGTTCGGCCGGGCAAAGCTTCGGCGCCTTCCTGCCCAAAGGCATGACTTTCGTGCTGGAAGGCGACGCCAACGATTATGTGGGCAAGGGCCTGTCCGGCGGCAAGATCATTGTTTATCCGCCGGAAGGCTCCACCTTTGTGCCGGAGGAAAACATCGTCATCGGCAACGTGGCGCTTTACGGGGCGACGCAGGGCGAAGCCTACATCCGCGGCATGGCGGGCGAGCGGTTCTGCGTGCGCAACAGCGGCGTCAACGCCGTGGTGGAAGCGGTGGGCGATCACGGCTGCGAATACATGACCGGCGGGCGGGTGGTGGTGCTCGGTTCCACCGGGCGCAACTTCGCCGCCGGCATGTCCGGGGGCGTCGCTTATGTGCTGGATGAAGCCGGGGATTTTGCCCGGCGCTGCAACCTGCAGGGCGTGACCCTGCAGCGCCTGCAGGACCCGGCGGAGATCGAGGAAATCCGCCTCATGATTCATCGTCACGGCCAGCACACGCGCAGCCAGCGGGCCTTCAGCGTCCTGGCGCTTTGGGAGGAGCTGACTCCCCAATTTGTCAAAGTCATGCCCAAGGATTACGAGCGGATGCTTCAGGCCATCGCCACCGCCGAGCGGGCGGGGTTGAGCGGCGAGGAAGCGGTCATGGCCGCCTTCGAAGCCAACGCCAGGGACCTGGCGCGCATCGGCGGCGGATAAACAGCAAACGCCCGGTCAACTCCATCCAATGAGGATGCCAACAAAACATGGGTAACCCGAAAGGATTTCTAACATTCCTGCGCGAATTGCCGCTGGACCGCTCCGCCCTGGAACGCCTCCGCGACTGGCACGAATTCCACCAGCACATGGACCAAGCCAAGCTGCGCGACCAGGGCGCCCGTTGCATGGATTGCGGCATTCCGTTCTGCCACACCGGCTCGCTCCTCAACGGCATGGCCTCTGGCTGCCCGATCCACAACCTCATTCCCGAATGGAACGATCTGGTTTATCGCGGCCTGTGGCGCGAGGCGCTGGAGCGCCTCCACAAAACCAATAATTTCCCCGACTTCACCGGCCGCGTCTGTCCCGCTCCCTGCGAAGGCTCCTGCGTCCTGGGCATCACCTCCCCGCCCGTCACCATCAAGAACATCGAATGCGCCATTGCCGACAAAGGCTGGGAGGAGGGTTGGATCAAAGCGGACGCGCCGGCCGCGCGCACGGGCAAAAAGGTGGCGGTGGTCGGTTCCGGCCCCGCCGGCCTCTGCGCCGCCGCCCAGAGCAATCGCGCCGGCCATTCGGTCACCGTCTTCGAGCGGGCGGACCGCGCCGGCGGGCTGCTCATGTACGGAATCCCCAACATGAAACTGGACAAGAAGCTGGTGCTGCGCCGTGTCAAACAATTGGAGGAGGAGGGCGTCACTTTTCTGACCGGGACCGAGGTGGGCGTCAATTATCCGGCGGAAAAGCTCCTGCGGGAATTCGACGCCGTCATCCTCTGCACCGGCGCGACCAAACCGCGGGATCTGCCCATCGAAGGACGCAACCTGCAAGGCGTCCATTTCGCCCTGGAATTTCTCCAGGCCAACACGCAAAACCTGCTCAACGGCCGCCATACGCATCCCCCCATTTCCGCCGCCGGAAAAGACGTCATCGTCATCGGCGGCGGCGACACCGGCACCGATTGTGTCGGCACCGCCCTGCGGCACGGCTGCCGGAGCCTGGCGCAACTGGAAATTTTGCCGCGCCCGCCGCTGGAGCGCGCGCGCGACAATCCGTGGCCGGAGTGGCCCAAGGTTTACAAGCTGGACTACGGCCAGGAGGAGGCGGCGGCCAAATTCGGCGGCGATCCCCGGGTGTATCTCACCACCGCCAAAAAATTCGAGGGCGACGAACAGGGCCGCGTCCAAGCCGTGCATACCGTGCAAATTGAATGGCAGCGCGACGAGAAGGGGCGGTTTGCGCCCAGGGAAGTTCCCGGAACGGAACAGGCGCGTCCGGCGCAACTGGTGCTGTTGGCGATGGGCTTTTTGGGGCCGGAACAATCGCTTCTGGAACAACTGGCGGTCGAGCGCGACGCCCGGTCCAACGTCAAGGCCGAGTTTGAAAAATACGCGACCAACATCCGGGGCGTCTTTGCCGCCGGCGACGCCCGGCGCGGCCAGAGCCTGGTGGTGTGGGCCTTCAACGAAGGCCGCGGCGCCGCCCGCGAGTGCGACCGTTTCCTGATGGGCGCGACCCAACTGCCGTGATTTCGATTCAGCCGGGCTTCTCAGCCGGAGATTGACCTCTGCTATGGAAGGTCTAGCGCCTCATTCTTTCCGCCAAGTTGCGCCAATTCTGACACGACCACTGAAGCGAAGGTGGCATCGGAGGCCCCAGTACCCGCCCCGAGCACCTGCTGGCCAGCGTCCTGGCGGCATCCGCCACAAGTTTATCGTGCTTCTGCCTTGGACCCTCGCTCAATTCATCGGTCGCGCCCGTTAGGAGGAACTCGATCCAGTTCTCAAGGCGATCCTTGGCGAATACGAAAACCACTTGGTCAAATTGATCCCTTGTAATTCCATCCTGCTGTGCGGTTGTCCAGAATCTGGCCTTCAACTGTTCGCCATCATCCATGTCATGGTCCAAATCCGCCCAGACCATCAACGTCGTATCGCCCCCCATCTCCAGGCAAGCCCGGAGTTCTGCGGACATCCTCGATATCAAGTCGCTTCTCCCGCCGCAAGCATTTGTGCGGATAATGTTATTGCCCTGCCAAGGGCGAATCCATGCAGGATCAAGCGCCTTCAAGAGAGTGCGGATGAAAATGGGGTCAATGCTCCGCCTCTCATTCCCCTCGTGGAGGCACATGATTTGGGTGCGGCTAGGCACGGACCCACCCCCGCGCAATTGCTTCGCCGGCACCAAGCCCGGCAGGGGCCTTCAGAGGACCGATGCGTGTTTGGGATGTATGGTTGTCCCGCCAAAGGTAGCGACCGAAATCGCTGCCCGCATTGTTCAGAATCTCGGGGTGATGAGAAACAAGGATGGCTTGATGGTTCTCATCCAGCAATTCTCTCAGCGATGAGGTCCAAGGTTGAAGTTCCGGCAAGCCCACGTAATTGTCGGGTTCATCAATCAAGACGGTTTGCGACGCCCCGGTGGCCAGTGCGGCCCGTACCATGTAGAGGCCAACGAGGGCCTTCTCGCCATCGGAGAGTTGATCGAAAAAAAGAACCGAATCCCGGCTCTTCGAGCCTTCGAATCGGAGTTGCAGGGCCTTGGCGTTTAACCCAACCTCCACCAGTCGGAAAGACTTGAAATCGGGCCACACGTCTTGGAGGGAGTGACGCAAGGAGTCCGTCCACTCCTGCTCCTGAGACAGAGAACGGTACCAGGACGTGAGGTTGCCTAAGTAGAGATCGGGACGCCCAGATTCGCCCTTGCTTTCTTTCTCCACGCCCCGCGGGCTGGGCCTCAAGATTAAAAGCTTGGTGACTGCTTGCTGGAGAATCTGGATTTCGCGCCGGTCTCCGGCTGGCTGGATGGATCCCAGCGCGGCCTGGCGCCAGTCCAGCGGAAAGCCCGAGGTGATGCCGCTCTGTTTTTGGAACCGAACCCCATCAAGATCCCGGGCAAAGAGTTCCCGGTTGTCGCATGTGGCCTGTTCCCGCACGATGCGCGGTTTCTCGTCGCTGGCAACTTGCTCGAGGTGAAGCAAGTAATTGAAGGAGTGCCCCTCCGCCGCCACGCCGAGTTCGAATTCCTGGTTCGTGCTATCAAGCCAGTTGGTGAATTCGAGGCGCTTGATGTCCCGCTCACCCTCGCCTCCAAGATAGCTGTCCCCGGTAGCAAGATCTCGGATGAGTTTGAGAACATCGAAGATCGAACTTTTGCCGGCTCCGTTGGGACCGCAAATGACGCCGAAGGACTCGAATTGAGTCTCGAAGGCGACGAGGCAGCGGAAGTTGTTCGCGTAAAGCCGAGTGATCACGGGATCAGAATATCGGTATTCGGGCGGATGTCAACCTTGTGGGTGGCGGCGGCGATGAGGGCGGCGGGGTTTGCCGTTAGCGTCGAGCGAGCGGCTCAGGAGCCGAGCCTCCTCGTGTTGGCTCCGTTTGGAACGAAATGGTTGCAGCCAACCACCCTCAAAACCCCAAGCCGCGCCGGTTCGCATGGGGTTCCACCCGATAATTCGGAAGGTTCATATTCCAGGTCAAAACCTATGGACATCTTCTCGATGCCTCATGCGCTGAATTTCTATTTCGTTCATTCCTGGTCCGTGACGGAGTCGTGGAACTCGAGGATGTCGCCCTTGGCGCCCTTCCGTTCGGTTTCCTTGAACTTGATGGCGGCGCGCGGGTGCTGGTTCAACATGCCGGTGAGCAGATAGGGCAGGTCGTAGCCCCAAAGCAGTTGGGCGCGCATCGGCTCGATGTGGTTTTGCACGCAGTCCAGCACGGGGCGCAGTTCGTACTTCGGGTTGTGCAGGAAGGCCAGGAGCAATTCCATCGGACAATTGCCCGCCCCGCGGCCCAGGCCGGCCATGGTGGCGTCGAGAAAGTTGGCGCCCAGGATGATGCCTTCGATGGTGTTGGCGAAGGCCAGTTGCATGTTGTTGTGCATGTGAACGCCCACCTCCTTGCCCGAGGGCTTGCAACGATGCTGATATTTTTTCACCAGATACTGCACCCGTTCGCTGTAGAGCGCGCCGAAACTGTCCACCACGTAAATGGCCCGGGCCGGGGAGGCGGCGAGCATCTCCAGGCCCTCGTCCAGTTCGCGTTCCGGCACGGTGGAAACGGCCATGAGATTGACGGTCGTCTCGTAGCCCTTGTCGTGCGCGTCCTGGACCATGTCCAGCGCCGTTGGAATCTGGCTGATGTAGGTCGCCACGCGGATCATGTTGATGACCGACTGCTCTTTGGGCAGGATGTCTTCGTGATAATCGCAGCGCTCGGCGTCGGCCATGACGGCGAGCTTGAGGCTGGTTTTGTTCTCGCCGACAATGCGCCGGAGGTCCTCCTCCGCGCAGTATTTCCAGCAGCCGTGCTCGCCCGGCTTGATGCCTTTGCGCGACGCCTTGTAGCCCAGTTCCATGTAATCCACGCCGGCGGCGACGCAGGTGTCGTACACCACCTTGACGATCTTGTCCTCGAAATGGTGGTTGTTCATCAGGCCGCCGTCGCGGATGGTGCAGTCCACGACTTTAATTTCGGGCCGGTAGGAGAGCCAGCGGCTGGCGGCGGTATCTTTTGCTTTGACGGTCTTCGGGTTCATTCGTTGTAATTAAAAACGCGTTCAGGGGCCATTATTCATGAAGCGACGCCAAAGGGACAGGAGAAAATGGCGGGCAGTGCCGGGCTTGCTAGGTGGTGAAAGGCCGGGTAATTTATGGGCATGAAATTGCGCTTATTGGTGGAATTTGATCAGGAAACCCGTCGCTGGTCCGCCGTCTTTCCTGAATTGCCGGGCTGCGCCTCCGCGGGCGATACCGAGGAGGAAGCCATCGCCAATGTGAGGGAGGCCCTTTCCCTGTGGTATTGAACCCCTACCACACAGGTTAATACCTATAGACATCTTTTCGATGCCGGACGCGCTGAATTTCTATCAGTTTCAAATCCATGACGACTTCATAAACAATGCGATAGTCGCCGAGACGAATGCGATAGGCGTGTTGCGACCCGCTCAGTTTTTCCACCCCGTGAGGAAATGGGTTTTCCGCCAGGTCTTCAACGGCCTCCACAATGCGTTCCCCGGCGCTGGCGGGCAATTTGCGGAGATCCTTGCGCGTGGATTTCTTCCACTCAATGCGAAAGGACATGGCGTTTCAGCCCTTTCTTGAACTCGCCATGAGGAATGGTTTCTTCCCCGCGCCGTTCGGCAATGACGGCCAGATCGTCCAAGTCTTCCAACAGCTTTTCATAATCGTCAATGTCCAGAACCACGGCGGTTTTCCGCCCTTTTTCATTGGTCAAAAATTGAACGGTCGCGCTCATGTTTGAAGGTTAGCTTCCGGCTGCGTTCCTTTCAAGTTCTTTCGATGCCGGCGAGCCGTCGAGTTGCGCATCGAGGTCCACATTCTGGTGTGCTTTCTGGCCTTTTGCCTGCCCATTTCCCCCGAAGGGCTTGGGCGTGTAGGACAGAGAAAAACAAAGGAACTCCGCTGATGATTGGGCAAATGAATGGTTTGAGCACTACCACAGTAATCCGCCAGGAACCGGCTGCGCTTAAGAAGCTCGTGTCGCACGCGGTTGACGGAGGAGGCGGCGCACGGACTGCAAATCCTCGCGCGTCAGAGGAGACAGTTCGCTCTGTTCAGCCTCCAGCACCTTTTGCTCCATCCACGAATCCTCTTCCATTTTGCGGCGGACGGCCTCCTCAATAAGTTCCGTGGCCGAAACAAACGCGCCTCCGCGCACGCGTTGATCCACGTAAGCTTCAAGCTCAGGCGGCAAGGTGATTTCCATACCAAAGAAAATATACCCTTTTCAATCAATCCCGTAACAGGGGATTGACCGGAAGAATCCGTGCCTCGCCCAAGAAACTCGAGCGGGGTTTGCCGGCGCGCAGGACGCGCAGGGTGAAGCCGCGCCGAAGGTTGAGGAGATGCCGGGCTTGCCAGACGGTGAAAGGCCGGGTAATTTTGGGCATGAAATTGCGCTTATTGGTGGAATTTGATCAGGAAACCCGTCGCTGGTCCGCCGTCTTTCCTGAATTGCCGGGCTGCGCCTCCGCGGGCGATACCGAGGAGGAAGCCATCGCCAACGCCAAAGAGGCCCTCTCCCTGTGGTTTGAACCCTTCAGTTAATTGACCAATTGTCAACGCGTTAACGGCAGCAACCATAATTTGGCGATTATACGGGTCTGACCTGTTCGACATCCGATCCAGACGAGCGAACCCGTGCTACCGGGTTGCGGAATGCAACGGAGTCGTGTTCGCCGGGTTCGCTGCATCCGGGTTGTCACGCGGCGATCTGTCGGTACCCCTGTCAACTTCAAGCGATCTACTCTTGACTTCCACCTCCGGCCCACTCTCGTCCGGCAACAATGGCAGAGACCAAACACACGGCCACCACAACCAATTCAATGACCTATTCTGGAACTTTTTCCATGAAATCATGCGCCAAACAGCACGCTCCCTCACACTTGGAGTGTAGACAGAAAAGCCGCATTGCCAGCGCGAAGTATCTGCGGGAAGCCATACCGAAAACACTGCATTCGAGCCTGGGGCCAGCACTACAAATAAACCCGTAAAAGGTGGGGCTAAGAAGCCATTCGTCAATCCTTGTCCAGTCTGTGCGTTGGCCCAGCCATACGGTTCATCACCCCATGCTTTGTATAAGATGCTCCCTTTTCCTTCGTTCTTCAATATCATTCGTGCGAGAAGCCATTCTCCTCGCCCCGGATAGACGAAAACATTGCTGTCGGGGTTCGACCGTGTGATGTTCGTGTAGCCCAGGAGGGTGATGCTCGCGGCGGGCGCCGCGGATGGAGGATGATGCCAGGCAAAAATCAACCGCACCGCGAAGATTCCAACCACCAATATGGCCGAAATACCCGCTGCAAGCAATGCGATCTTGGAAGCCCGCACGACGTTCAAATGCCACGACGCCACACGGGGGCGCGTTTCATTCGAAAACGAGGATGTCAGCAACAGCACCCAAAATCAAGCCTTTAATGCGATTAGCCGCAAGTTGGGGCGCATCCCAATTTTTGAACGGCCCCGGCTCGGCAGAAGTCTCGCCCTGCCTTCCCCTCCACGTCAGTGACGGATTGCAAAATGGCGGCGGTCACAGACCGCCACTACAGCGGCGGCGGGGTTTGCCGGCGCGCAGGACGCGCAGGGTGAAGCCGCGCCGGTTCTCAAAGGGTTCCACCCGGGCTTCGATTTCCAGCACCGGATAGCGCACGGTGGCCAGGCCATAACTTTTGTAGGTCTGAGAAAAGAGTTCCGTTTCAATGATTCCGGTCCAGTCGGCCAGACTCAGGAATTTCATCGGCTCGCCGGTGATCTGATGATGGACGCGCTGCTCGACCACCAGCCCGCAGGCCGTCACGGTGTCCCCGATAAATTCGCCCAGGCGGCGGACGGGGCAGTAGGTGTCCCAGGCGATGTCTGGAAACAATTCCAAGGGATGTCCGCTGACGGCGAAACCGAAGAGATCGGTTTCCCATTGGAGCCGCTCCAGGCGGGCCGGCTCCTGAAGCGGGATGGCGGGCAGCTTTTCCAGTCCCGGCGGGGGAACCAGCCAGCCCTGGTCCGGCGGGACGCCCGCGCCGAAGGTCTTGAGGAGATGCCGGGCCTGCCAGAATTGCCGGGCGCGGGTTTCGCCGAATTCATCGAAGCCGCCGGCGCGAATCATCGCTTCCAGTTCTTCTCCCGAAGGGGTGACGCGGCGAAAGAAATCGGCCAGGGACACGAACGGCCCGCCCTCCCGGGCCTGCAGCATGGCGCCGGCAGCGCGCGCGCCGAGTCCCTTGACTTTCGTCAGGGGCACACGGATGAAACTGCCATGCGGCACGAAGGCGGGTCCGGGTTCATTGACCGACGGCGGCAGAAGCTTCAATCCGAGCCGGTGGCATTCGAGGACATAGACCAGGGGATGGTAGAAGCCTTTGCCGTGGGTGAGCACGGCAGCCATGAACTCGGCGGGGAAATAGCGCTTGAGCCAGGCGGACTGATACGCCTCCACCCCGTAGGCGGTGCTGTGGGCTTTGCAGAAAGCGTAACCGGCAAAGCCGGCGGCCAGTTCCCACACTTCGGCGGTCTTTTCCGGGGAGCGGCCGCGCGCCAGCGCCGCCTGGAAGAACTCGCCGCGAATCTCCTCAATCACGGCGCGTTTCTGTTTGTTCAAGGCGCGGCGCAGAACGTCGGCGCGGCCGGGCGGCAAACCCGCGAAGGCCTCGCACAACTGGAGAATGTGCTCCTCATAAACCACCAGGCCGCAAGTGCCGCGCAGGCACGGCTCCAACGACGGATGGGGATAGGCCACCGGTTCGAGTCCTTGATAACGCCGCGTGAAGGCCCGCTTTTTGCCTTCGTTGGCCGCGCCGGGCCGGATGACGCTGACGATGGCAATCAGGCCGTCAATCTCCCGCACGTTGCATTGGCGGCAGAGGCTGGTCATGGCCGGGCTTTCGATGTGATGAACGGCCCGGGCATTGCCGGCGGCGATCATCTCCCAAACCTTTTCATCCTGCCACGGCTCGCGCGCTTGCGGGTCGCCCGCCAGCAAGCGGCCGCCGGTTTTATTCCGCGCCACGCACCGGTCCAGGTCCGCTTCGATTCCGCGGCGGTCCAGCATGGCCTGGACGTCGCGCATGGCCGCCAGGCCGCCTTGGGCGAGAATGTCCATCTTCACCAGCCCGACGGCTTCCACCGCGTCCATGTCGAAGTGGGTGGTGGGGCAGCCCTTGTTCGAGAGGAAGGTCGGCGTCAGTTCGTGCATGGGCTGGCGCGAGAGCACGATTCCGCACGGGTGCATTTTGGGATGGCGCGGCACGCCGGCGAGGAACTCGGCCATTTGCAATGCCGTCCGGTACGGTTCTTCGTCCAGGGGCAGGTCCTGGTTCTCCGGGCTGGCCCGCAGCAGGGCGATCAAACCCGCGCCGCCGGCGGGGTCCGGTTCATCGGGGATCCAGCCGCCGCCAAAGCTCCACGGGAAATGATCGGTGAACTTCCTCACTTCCCGTTCCGCCACGCCCAGCACTTTGGCCGCTTCGGCAAAGGCGCTGCGCGCCTGGAAGGTGGAGAATCCGCCGACGGCGGCGCAATGTTCGGGGCCGTATTTGGCGAAGATGAGTTGGACCGCGTCGTCCTTGCGGTCATGGGCAAAATCAATGTCAATGTCCGGGAGTTTGTGCAGGGCCATGCGCTCCCGGTTGAGGAAACGGCGGAAGTAGAGATCAAAACGGACGGGGCAAACGCCGCTGATGCCCAGGCAGTAGCAAACCAGGCTGTCCGCCGCGCTGCCGCGCGTTATCCATTCAATGCCGCGCCGCCGGCAGTCCTGGAGAAAATCCCAGGTGATGAGAAAATACTCCTCGTAGCCGACTTCGCCGATGATGGCCAGTTCCTCCGACACTTGCGCAAAGAACTGGTCCGCCCGCCTCCCATAACGCCGGCCCAGACCCTCGAGCACGAGCCGCCGCAGAAATTCCCCCGGCCGGGAGCCGTCCGGCGGCGTGAAGGCCGGGAATTGCGGCTTGCCGAAGGGGAGGTCAAAGTCGCAACGCTCCGCGATCTCCTGCGTGTGCCGCAGCCATTCGGGATGCGGCCGGCAGGCGGCGGCCATTTCGGCGGGGGCGCGGAAATGGAACCGGCCGCCGGGGCGTTTGTCGGGATGGGCCTGGCGCAGCAAGGTGAGGGTGCGGATGCTTTGCAGCAGGTCGTATTTGGGGCGGTCCTCGGCCGCGGCGTAGTGGATGGGGGGACAGGCGACCGCCGGAAATTCGGCGGGCACGGGTTGCGCGGTGACCAGGGCGTAGAACCGGCGGGGAAACATTTCGGCCAGCCGGGTGTCCGGGCTGACGGCGATCAACCCCTCCAGCCAGGAAGAGTTTTGCAGCAGGAAGGCGGGGGCCACGGAAGCGCGCTGGCGCCCGGCGACGCCGCCTTCGTCGGCCGGCATTTCCCCTTCGGCCTTTCTGGAGAGCAGGCGGCAGAGGTTGTGCCAGCCCCGGGCGGACTCGGCGTAAAGGAGCAGGGGCCGGCCGTCCACGCGGAGTTCCGCGCCCAGGATGGGTTTGATCCCGGCTTGCTTTGCCGCCTGCACGAACTCCACCGCGCCATGCAAGTTGCCGGTGTCGGTGAGGGCGGCGGCGGGGAGACGGTGCCGTTGGGCCAGCGCGACAATCGCGGAGGGCGAGAGCGTGGAATCGAGAAACGAATAATAGCTGTGCGCGCGAAGGGGAACATGGGTTAGGGGTAATGCGTCACTGACGGGGAGGGGGAAGGCAGGGCGGGCAGT
>Ga0326728_10006399_pt1 | contig 31741 bp, 23 predicted proteins | sample MB3enrmetagenome_FD_207602 | JGI IMG/M metagenome (GOLD analysis project Ga0326728, IMG submission 207602) | Lab enriched peat soil microbial communities from McLean, Ithaca, NY, United States - MB31MN | ecosystem: Environmental > Terrestrial > Soil > Wetlands > Peat | place: USA: New York...
GTCGTTCGCCTGCTACAGCGAGGAATCGCTGCTCAATTCGGCGACGTTTTATGCCGCGGCGTGCATGCTGTTCTTCGGCGCATTCATGATGCGCTATCGCATCGAACTGATTCTCTCGTTCCCGGTGGTTGCCTGGCTCATGGCGGTGTATTTCAGCCTATCCTTCCGGCACGAAAGCGCGGTGCAGAATCCGGAGCGCCTCTATCGCGAGCCATCGCTGATGGTTCCTCTCTGCATCTGCGTCGCGCTTATCGTGCTATTGCTCTTTGTGAATGTTCCGTGGATAGGAGCCATGTTTCCCAAATCGACTCCCTGATTCGCCTGCGAAGGAAGGATGGCTTATGACTCAATCGATGGAACGCGCCCCGTGCCCAAGGATAACTCTTGTGGTTCCTTGCCACAACGAAGAGCCGGTGTTGCCCGAGACCGCATCGCGCCTGGCAGCCTTGCTCGACAGACTGACTCAGGAGGGTTCAATCCTCGAGCCGTCCGTCTTTTTCGTAGACGATGGCTCGGTGGACGGCACCTGGAGTGTTATCGAGCGGCTGGCGAGCGAGGACGGCCGCATCCACGGTTTGAAGCTATCCCGTAACTTCGGCCAACAGAGAGCGATCTTAGCGGGACTGCTCACGGCTCCGGGCGATGCGCTGGTCAGCATCGACGCCGATCTACAGGACGACATAGCCGCGATAGAAGAGATGGTGCGCGCCTATGCGGGCAGCGCCGAGGTCGTATACGGCATCCGCCGCACCCGCAAGACAGATAGCTTCTTCAAGCGGACCACCGCGGAAGGCTACTACCGGCTGCTCCAGGCAATGGGAGTTGAACTGAAGTTCAATCACCCCGACTTTCGCCTCCTGAGCCGGCGCGTGGTGGAGGAGTTGCGCGGTTGCAAAGAAGGCAATCTGCTGCTGAGAGGATTGATCCCCCAGCTTGGCTTTCCTTCAGCCGTGGTCTACCACGATCGCCATGCGCGCCACGCCGGAGAAACGAGTTACCCGATCTCGAAGATGGTTTCGCTGGCGATAAACGGCATTACGTCTTTTACCGCCATGCCGCTGAAGATCATCACCGTATTGGGCATGCTTATATCTCTTTTCAGCTTTGGGCTGGCAGCATGGGCGTTGTTCATCAGGTTCTTCACTTCCGCCGCCGTTCCCGGCTGGGCTTCCATCGTAATCCCCCTCTACATGCTGGGAGGAATACAACTGCTGTGCCTGGGAGTTATCGGGCAGTACCTGGCCAAGATGTACGCGGAGGCGAAGGCAAGGCCTCGATTCATCGTGGAGAAGAGCTCATAAGTGCGCGGTAAGCGGCAGTGAAGGATATGTTGGCGCTTGCGATGAGAGTGTGAATGCGGTATGCATGCAAACGCCCGGGGTTTGGCCGTGGCGGGGAAGTGGGAAAAGCCGATTCTACGAAATCCACTTTAGCAGACGCAGGATGCCCATCTCGGCGGCGCGGGAGTGGGCTGAGACGTTGCTGCGCGCGAGAATCTCATCGCGATTCTCCGCATAATACCGGTAGGCCTTGGTGAGCATCTCGCTATTGGTTACCGTGGGCCGCCAGCCCAAAGCCTGCCGGATGCGGGAGGTGTCGAAGATGAAATCCTCCGCGATCATCCGGTAATGGTAGGGGCCCAGTGGGGACACACGCAGCTTGTGGGCCAGGCGCATGGCCGCCAATGCCGGGCCCTTGGGAAGAGATCTGACCCGCGAACGGCTGCCAGCCTCCCGGATAACTGCCTCATAGCACTCGCGCAAACTGGGTACGTTGTCGCTGCCTACGTGGAAGGTGGCCGAGCCATGGCAGTCGAGAGATTGAACGCAGGCCTGCGCCAGGTCGCCTGCGTCAATGAACTGGTAGTGGTTGCCGCCCGAACCCACCACCCAGACAGTCTTGTTTTCGTGGATAAACTCATAAAGAATCGCCAGCAGACCGAGCCGGCCGCTGTCGATAATTGTGGGGCAGCGCAAGACCACCACGTCCAGCCCATCCTCGAACTGTTTCAACAGTTTCTCGGCGGCCAGCTTGGATTCTCCGTAGATCTCCGCCGGAGCGGGCGGGTCGTCTTCCCGGACCGGATGGCCAAGGTTGCTGGCCCACAGGCAGTTGCTTGAGGTGAACACCAAGCGGCGAACCCCGGCCTGCCGCGCACAGCGGGCTATCACGCCGGTTCCATCCACGTTGCTGCTCCACAGCAGTTTGCGGTCCATCTTTCCGTGCGCCAGCATGGCCGCGATATGAAAAACCGCGTCGAAGCGGTGCGCGGCAAAGACGCTCTGCATGGCCGCTTCGTCGCGAATGTCGGCTTGCAGGCTGGTAAGCGCAGGATGCCGGGCCGTGTCGGGGATAAGGTCAACGCCGACCACTTCAGCGCCGTCGTCCAACAGGCGGCGCTTAAGAACGCCGCCAAAGAAGCCCGCTCCTCCCGTTACCAGGAATTTCGCCGTCCCCATTGCCGTTCCTCCTACCCACTACCGAACCGAATGACCGGCGCCGAGGAGTGGGAATTCCACGCCTCGCCGCTGGACGCGGGCCCGGCTCTGCTGCCTTGCCATTGCATTCGGTGAGTCGAATCTCCTCCATGTTACTTGAAAGCGCCCCACAACAGGTGTCCAAACTGCGCGTCAGAATAATCACCTGGTTACTGGAGCCAAGCTCGCTGCGTTTTGAGATGGTTCTTTGCGGCTGTCAAGGCGCTGAAAGATCACATGGCAGTTTGTCAACGCCAATTCCGTACGAAACGGCAGCGATCCGCAGAATACATTCGTGAGCCTGTAGCCCGATTTCATCAAGAACTCGGCTCTTGGCCCTCTGAGATCAATGGCGGGACCGGTTTGGACTTGCAGCGCTTCGGCAAGAACGATGTTCGGGTGCGAAGGCAAGAGCACGTTGAAAAGCCTGTCGGATGGATTCTTGTCGCTCCACCAATAGAAAGGATATGGCTGGTTTATGTAAATGTTGCGGTCGAAATAGGGAAGAATCCCGGTAGCGCTGAAGATATGATTGGCGGCAAACGGTGAGTGTGATTCGTCAAGGTACGTTACGGCAATTGTAGCTCCGGCCTCGACGCGAGGCCTCAGAAATTGAGCGGTGGCGAGATCTGGGGAGTAGGCGTTGTAATGGTCGAAATTCAAGGCATAGGCCGACCAGAGGATTTGCGAGCCCGTCATATAAATCAGCGCGGTCCGAGCAATGAATTCATTCAGCGATAAGCCGGATCCCGGCGAAGGCCAGGTAATCCAAAGCAGGCAGATCAGAAGCGGCACAACGAGTCCCCAGTGCCAGAAATAGCCGATCACGTTCCCTGAGAAGACGGCAAAAAACAGCACCGGCAAAAGGTACAAAAGTCTCCGCCGGGCGCCGAAGACGAAGACGATCGCAATCCAAAAAGGGATGGACAGGATCAAGGGCTGGCAAATTGGCACGAGGACAGACGCCAAGGCAGAGTGGAGGAATGAGGGCTTCGCCGCGCGTGAAAACGACAGATAAACCAAGTCGCTTGGGGGCCAGGCAGTCCACAGCGCGAAAGCATAGAAGCCGAGAACGATCATCGCGCACAGCAGGAGCTTGCGCCGGCTCTCGGAGGTCTTGCTGCTTCCCGCGCGCAACTGCTCAACGAGCCAAACAATTGCCAGTCCGCCGGAGATGGCCGCGGCGTGGAGCGCGCAGTTGGCCAGCAGCCCCAGTGCAACGGCCAAAACCAAAGGGCTTTTCTTCCACCACGTGGCGATTACGAACAGTAACAGAGGCACGAGCAGATAGCTGCGCGCGACGACGGCGTACTGAAACAGAAGAAAGAAGGTGAACGGGAGAGTGAGTTTGAGGTAGCGGGGAAAGGGAGAATTCAAAACAAGCAGCGATGCCGCCACTACGGCGATCAACCCGCAAATCCAGTGCATACCGGCATAACTGACATGTACCCGGTTCATAATCCAGAGCAGGAAATGCCATAATCCCGGCGTTGCTTCATAGCGGATGTAGGTCTGAAATAGCTCACGGAGCGAAAGGCTCCGCGCCAGTTGCCACGCCTGGGCCTCGTCCGCCCACGGTTCATGAAAAGGAATGGCAAGCGCAACCACGGCCGCGAAGACAGAGATGGCGGTCCATTCCGGCCAGCGGGATCGGAGCTCTGCGCGCAGGCCGTCGAGGGTGGGGATGCAATTCATTTTCGCTCCATGATCCATATGCCATCGTCCTTCTCCACCACCCTATAGTGGGACTCCAAATAAGGCTCAATGATCCGATCGCTGGGATTATTAGGACGAGATCCAGGATTAATAGCTTCCAACGCGGCCTGAAGACTGGTATCCCAAACGACATATCTTACTCGCTTTTGCTCGAGGTCGTCCACAACCTCATGAAACACCGCAGGAGGGGTGGCGTTGTATTGTAGGGCGAAGTAGCGCGTCGGATTCGTCGTTTCGGTAAGGAAATAGCACGAGCCGCCATTGGGGTAAAACAGGATATCCTCGCCAGGCGGCACGTGCTCATTCACAAACTCGAACACTCGGTCTGAACCGAGCCCCGCGACCATACCCACGCGCGTCTGCGTGAAATGGGATTCATGGGCGATGGTGACGCACCAATCGAAGGAGGCCAGAAGCACGGCGCTGATAGCGAGCATCTGCAATGAGAGATCGGCGGCCTTTCTACGGCTCTCGCCCAAGATATGAACGCATAGAACTATCAGCAGCGGCGATCCGAAAACCAGATGAAAGATATCTTTGCGATGAAACTCCGACAACCACAAGGCCCACCCGCAAAGCCAATAGAGGGCAAGCTCAGGGGTCACAGATTTCCAGTTGTACCGGATGCCAAGGACCAACATGAGCGCTGGCAAGGCCGCGATAAAAAGGAAAGGCACGATCAGGATTGCGGCTATGGGGAGGAACCATGTCAAGCCCCCCGCCATGACCCATTTATCCCAGTACTCCGCGAAGATTCGTTGCGCATAGTGTACCGTATTCACATCGGCGTAGTGCCGGTTCGGAAACACGACGGTGGCATCGATCAGGCTTCCCAGGGCACCCTGGGTCCAGAAATACAAGAGCACAAGCCCGACTATGCCCACGAAGCCTCCGGTTACCATGCCGGTCGAAGACAGAGGCGCTGCAATTCTGCGGCGCTGAAGCCAGAGCCACACCAAGAACGCACAAAACAGCAGCAAGCCCTTCTGCTGCAGAGTACAGGCGGTCATTCCCGCCAAGGCCCCGCCGGCGATCAGCAGGCTGTTCCTGGGCCTGGCCTGCCAGAGAACCATGCAGGCGATCGCAAGGAGCGCGAAGAAATTGCTGTCCACGTGATGGCTGATTCCGGGCCAGAACGCACCGGCGTAGGTTCCCTCCATAATGAGGCAGGGAAGCGTCCGGTAGCACGGGCATACGCGCCGGGAGAGAAAATAGAGCGACAGAGCCGTCCCCAGCGATGAAACGAACAGGCATATCCGCGACGCCAGGAATGTGACACCGAAGAGCTTGAAGAAAGCCGCCAGCCAATAGAATGTACCTGGTCCCATGATGTCGACAAAGTCGCGCGTGAAGACTCCACCGTGGACAACCCGTACGGCGCCGGACAAGAGCTCGCCTTCGTCCGTCGTGATCCTTATAACTCCCATGAATGGCAACAGGTAGAGGCTTGCGCAGAGCGTAAAGACGAGATAGCTCTTCCACGAAGAAGTCCGCCGCGGCGAGGGAGAGTGGATCGCATTGGCGCTGGCAGAGAAGTTCATCTTTCCGCTCCGGAAGACGGTGCCTCGCCCATGCTGAGCATGGGGTATGGGGAGAGTTTGATCGACGGCGAATCCGGCTGGACCAGCCAGACCTTCCGGTCCCGGTAGTAGTGAATGAGTTCAAGATTGCTGGCGGCATCCATCTCCCGCGCCCAGATGACCTTGGATCCGTCGATGTCCGCTGCGTTGTAAACCCACTCCTCTATGGGAAAGTGGTTTGGCGAGTAACGCACAATGGCTAGCTGAGAGCCGGGAAGCTGTTCCAGTTGAGTCTCTATATGAGCGCGCTCGGCGCCAAAACTGCCCGGGCCATACCACCAGAAGGCCCAAAGGCCCACCGGCCATTGGGGAGGAGTAAGATGAAGCGGCTCCGCGAAGACCCGCAGCCCTGCCATGGCAATGCAGATTGTGACCAGGAGGCGCACCAACGTCAAGCCGGCAGGCCTGCCCTCGGGCTTCCATGCGCGCAGGTGGCGCATAGCCTGCAGGCCGAGGGCGTAGATTCCCGCCGTAAAGGGCGCCAGGTAGTGAGGAATGAGAAAGATGCCGACCGCCAGGCCGGCTACCCACAGGGGAAGGCAGAGAACCAGGAAGCGAAGGCGGCGATCCATGAGCACACGCCAACCCAGGACGAGAGGAGGCAGCAATGCCGTGCCGGCGAAGAAAATCAACATCGCCCAAAAGAACTTCTTCAGAGTTTGATAGACAAAGCCGGGCACGGTGTGAAGCCTGTTGAAGCCGATCAGTTCATTGTCGATGTAGAAGCGCCGCATCTCCTCGTGCCGATAATTGGGCATGGGATGGGCTGGCTGCCAGACATAGTACGGAGCAATGGAGTAGGTATTGCGCGCGATGGTGTAGGGCAGTGTGAAGGGGTTTCCAAAGGCGCAATAGTCGTAGTAGCCGAGCCATGCGACGGCGGCAACTATTAACGCCAACGGCGCCGCCGCGCGGCGCAGGAGCACGGCAGCGGGCGGCCGATTCTTTCCAAAGAGAAGCCAACGCCCCAGAACGACAGCCACGGGGAGAGATAGAAGCACGCCCTCATAGGGGCGAGTCAGGCCCAGCAACACGATGCCCACCGCCATGAGCATTCCATAGCGAAAGCGGGCGGTCTTCATCAATCGAGGCAGCGCGCCGAGCACCAGTGCTCCGCCGAGAGCCGAGAGCCAACTGCCGCCGGTGTATGTATTCGTCCAGTAACTGAAGAGTCCTATGCGCAGAACCGCCAGGGCCCCTCCGAGCAATGCCCAGGAGGGCGGGAGCCAGGCCTGCAGCATCCAACAGATGGCGGCGCACATCAACGCGCTGGCGATAAGGATGGCGTACCACGGGTTTCCAAAGAGCAGCTTTCCGGCGGCCATCACCAGCCCCGGCCCGGGAAAGTACATCGACATGTAGGTGGGCCGCATGGTGATGTGGATGCTTTCGAAGTGAGTCCACATGGCAGGGGTAGGATTGGCGAGCCGTCCATGCGCGAAGGTGTCGGCCGCCAGCAAGAAGCTGAAATCATCCGTGGAGTATGGACGGGGTATGTGGCAGAGGGGAAGAATAGCCAGGCGCAAAAAAAGCGCGGCGAGGCCGACAAGAGCGACAGACCGGCCCTTGCGCCGCGCCAGCCGCGCCAGGGGGGGCTCGATACGCGAAAAGAACGGGGAACCAATGCGGGGCCATGCGAGGACAAGCGCGGTTGCCATCCCGGTAAGGCCGGCTTCAATCAAAACGAGCGCGGGACCAGGTTGAATAGAAGAAGACAGGAGCATAACGGTACTATACCGCGACTCCGCGAAGGGCGCGGTGGAGACCATCGAGCATCCTGGGAATCGTCTGCGCGGCGTTGAGAACCGGGACTACGATGAATGGGTGTGTGATTGCGATAGTGAGTCGGGCCAGGAGGCGCTGGAAGGCACACTTTGAGATTGGGCCGCGGCGCACGTCTGCCCGGCGACGAACTGAAACAGCCGGCTCACATGATCTTTGGGTTTGCTCCGGCTGGGATCGCTTCAGTAAGGCCTACCACGCGCTGTTCAATGAATTGAACATGGCGACGACTTGGGTCGCGATACCTGAGAGCATTGCCATTCCTGCAACGGAGACGAGGGCGGTGATCAGGGCGAACTCCGCCAGATCCAGACCTTCCTCCCGTATCAACAGGTCTTGCAATCCGAGATATATCTTGCAACACCAGGATCGCATGGGGGCAATCTCCCGTTGCTTCAGACAAAAAGCACGACCGCTTGCGGAAAAAGGGATTCGCAAAGCGGGGGCTTCGCGAATCCCTCCCTCACGTATCTAGCCTACCGACTCGCGACGCTCCGCCCCGGCCTTCGCGGCAATCGATCGATCAGAGCTAGAGTGCACTGTTGATGGCGCTTAGAGTGGCAACGACCTTGGAGCCGATGCCGGTGAGCATGGCGACCGCGCCAACTGAGATCAAGGCAAGAATCAGGGCATTCTCGACGAGATCCTGACCTTCCTCGCGCGCCGTCAGCTCCCTTAACGCGCAATAGAACTTGAAAACAGAGGCTGACATATGGCTTTCTCCTCGGATGCTGTGGGGCTCCCGTGCCGTCTGCGAGAAAGACTCCAAGCCAGGCATCGGTCTGACAGGGAAATCCCTCCAGCGGCGGACCGAGCCTTGTTATCGGCAGTGCCCTGCCCGCCCATCATCGGGTTTCTTGGGTTGAGGCTACAGCGCAGAGTTGATGGCGCTCAGTGTGGCCACGACTTTGCTGCCAATGCCGGTGAGGATGGTGACCGCGCCAACGGTGATCAAAGCAAGAACCAGAGCATACTCGACCAGATCCTGGCCTTCCTCGCGGTTCATCAGATCCTGGAACTTCGCATACAGCTTGAGAAGCATGGTGTTCATTTGGGTCTCTCCATGGGTTGATTTTCCCAGCTTCAGGCCGGGGCACCCCCTTCTTTGCAACTGGCGTGCCACTCTCGACTTATAGAGATGTGCATTATAAATCAATAACTTACAGAAACAGAGGTGCAGAGCGTAAGGGGTCGAAGTGTAAACTCCTGTATACAGTAGGGGAGACGGAGAGACCGGCATCGTATACATGACACCAAGGTGTAGACCCACAAAAGTGGGAAGCCTGGACCGGGTGGGGGCGGAGCGGCGAAGCAGCGGGAAGGCACGGATGAAAGACGCAGAAGCGGGCATTGAAAGGCAATATGAGGCACTCAAGGAGTGGGGCGTTCCGCGATGCACGCGGCTGAATCCACGGTCGCGCTTGGGAAACGGCGATCCCGATGACCTTGTGCGAAGGTTCAAGTCAGGGATGGCGGAGATCATCGGCGCTGTCGCTGGATGGGGATGCAGACGAGAACTCGAGGCTGTCTCCGAGGCGCGTCTCGGTGTCGCGAATGGCGCCCGGAGGAAGCTCGAGGACGGAGTGAGCGGAGAAACAGGCCGACAGCCGCCACGGAGGCACGGCGCGGCAGAGCTTTCTGATCCGGTTCTTGCCGTCCAGATAGACCAGGTCGATGGGGAATCTCATGCCGAAGGTGTGGACGGCTTCACAGGGGAGGATCCACAGGCCCTCTCCGGGAGCGAGATGACTGCGGCCCAGCAGACCCTTGTTGCGCTTCGGACTGCTGTCGGCGACTTGCATGCGGGTGGCAAGCACAGTGTTGCGGGTGAGGTTCGCAACCCGCAGACAGATATCGTGGCCGTGATCGTGGTGTGCAGTGAGGCGCTTGCCCAGGGTGGAAAAGAACCGGCTCAAGAAGTTCATCAGCGTGGCCTCAGGTTTCTTCGGCAGTCAGCGGACGCGGTCGATGCCGGCTCCAGCTCCAGGCAGTGCTCTCAAAGCGCCAGAATCGGCAGCTTGCCGGAGCCGACCGCCCACAATCGCCGCCAGGTGGAGAACACGCAATCTCAAGCAGCTGCGGCTGTCCGCAAAGACGGCCGCAGCCAGAGTTGCTATGGCGTGGAACTGGTGGCCGGAGCGGAGCTAATCCCGCCACCTCCGGCGCCAAAGGTACCGGCAGCGCCTTCGATCACCAGCGGCGCCTCAGGCTTCATGCTCTCAATCAGTTTCTCAACCGGTATGGCTGCCGGTGGGGGCGCCGGCGTGTTGGCGGCCGTCTTGGCATCCGGAGTATTCATGGGTATGCCGGAGTTTGGCGGCAGGAATTTCTCCGGGAACTTCAACTCGGGCACGGGCGCACCGGCCTGGATGGGAGTTACGATCTCCGGCGTCACCAGCACCATCAATTCCGTATTCTTTCTCGTCTTTTGGTCCGACTGGAACAACTTGCCCAGAATTGGAATGTCTCCGAGGAAAGGAATCTTGGTGAAGGCATCGGTTTCTTCGTTGTCCAGCAGTCCAGCGAGGACAAAGCTCTGACCGTCGCCGAGCTCGACCTCGGTCTTCATCTTGCGGGAGGTAATGGCGGGCACCTCAAACCCGGAGATCTCGACGGCATTGCTGAAGTCCAATTGGCTGACCTCGGGGGCCACCTGAAGGCGGATGGTTCCGCGGGGAGTAAGGGTGGGAATGAAGTTGAGGCGGATTCCATACTCCTTGAACTCGATGGTAATGGTGGCTACGCCGCCCGAGGACGCCTGAGCCATCGGATAGGGGTATTCTCCGCCGGCGAGGAAACTGGCCTCCTTGCCATTCACTGCCAGGACGTTGGGCTCAGCGAGTGTTTCGACGACGCCCCTGTTCTCGAGGGCCTCAATGGTTGCGCTGAAAGTATTGCCGGCCGTGCTGTAAGTACTCGACAGGTTTGTCACACTGGGCCCAAACTGGCTCGTCGAGAGCGAGTCTACAGTGTTCCCCAGACCCATGGCCGACAGGTTGATGCCGAGCTCCTTCGATTTGCTTCGGTCGACGCTCATGAAGCGGACTTTGAGGAGAATCTGCGGGTCGGCGGGAGGCACATCGACGTCGAGAAGGTTGACGACCTTGCCGGCGATGGAGGCGATCTTGACGGCGCGGTCGGAACTGTTGAGATCCCTGACGGTGCCGCGCAGGAAGATATTGCCGCCCTCGGCGCTGACCCTGAGGGTTTGTCCGGGAAGCTCGGTTCTGAGTTCGCGGCGGACGGCGTCCAAAGTGTCGCTGGCCTCATAGGCGCCGGCGCGCACCGTCACATTGAAGAACTGCCGGCCGCCCTTGTTGTCCCAGACGATCAGACTGGTTTGTCCAGGAGTCTTGCCCATCACCATGATCTCGGTGCGGCTGATCGCTTGCACCTCGGCGACATCGCCCAAACCGACGGATACCCGCGAGATGGGCTTGGCAAGGTCAACCAGAACGGTCTTTCCCACCGCGACGTAGAGCTCATTCGTGGAGTCCTGAACGGAGACCGGGGCTTGAGCGGGAGCCGGTGACGTTTGAGGCTGCAGAGGCGACACAGCGCAGAGGAGAAAAGACAATGCGCCGCAACTTGCTATGGCAATGCCAACCTTTGTTCTCACGGCTTTTCCTCGGGAGATGCAAACTTAGTTGTGCTGTGGCTCGTACCGGAAAAGATCTCGATGGAATAGGCCTCGGATGCGGGCTTCTTAGGGGCTCTTACCACCGCGACAGCCTTAGGCTTGACAGTCTTATCGGCAAAGATGTTGACCATGGCCGTTCCCGGAACCGGATCGGTCTTTGTATCCAGCGGGTTGCGCAGCACAAGCTGAAATCTCACCCCCTGGTTCTGGGCCAGGGTCAGGCTCTCCGCTTGTTCCGGGGTAAGCAGAACGTTGACGACCCCCACCTGCCTCGCTTTGCCCTCTTTGTCGCTTTGAATATCTGTGCCAGCCGACAGGACCTGAATGTCCTGCAGGAGAGTCCTCGCCTGAGTGCCTTCATTGCCGGTCTGGGGCCCAGGAGGAGTGCCTGAGATAAGAACGTCCACGCGCGAACCGGGAGTTACGAACCCGGAGACGGCCACCACGTCATCGACCCTGACGGCGCAGGCTCGAAAACCGAGGGGGATGGCGGCTGCCAAGCCACCGCCGGCGCCGACGGCGGCCAGCCGGGTGTCGAGGATGGGTTCGCCTTTATACAATTCGGAGATGACGCCGCGGCCAACGGCCTGCTCGGGCTTGACAATCGCTCCTGTGGGGAGATCTCCCGCGATCTGGATGGTTGTCAGGTCGGCCGGCTTGAGAATGGTCCCGAGCTTGATGTCCGCGTTGGCCGCGACCACGCTCTGCGTCGCTGGCGGCTTAGCCTGTTGCAAGCGGCTGCCGAGCATGTGAGCAACCAAATAGGTGCACCCGGCGGCGATAATGAATGCGACGACAAGGATCGTTAGTAGTCTTCGGTTCATTTGGGAAACCTGTTTGAACTGGCTATCCGGCCAGCTCCGCCTTTCTGTCCCTGGAGTCAAACGCGGGCCCGAGGAAACGAGTTGCGATTTCACGCCGAACCGGCGATTCGCTCGCCAGAGGCCGAACAAGTTCAAACGCGAATCCAGTATACTACCCGAAAGAACCATATATCGTACAAAAAGAGCAAATTGCATTGGAGGGGGGGTATCTAGAGAGGCAGCAGGGGGTCATCCGGCCTTTTGGGGCGCATCAGCCGGTTCCCAGCCGCTCGAGCCAATGTGCGGAGCCTCGGTCCAGGGGATTCCGCAAACGGTTACAATTGGATTATGGGGAGGTCCTTGGGGTTCGATCCTGCTGGGGATGCTGAAGGGTCGTGAACTCGCTAAGAAGGACTGGGCGGCGCGAGAAAGGGAGTACATCGGCTCATGAGGTCTTCCCATACGATCACGCTGTTTTCTGAACGGCCGGAGTTGGTTCAGCGGCCATCTTCCTTTTTATTCTCGATTCTGGCGCACGGGGGGTTGGCTGCTCTGATAGTTTTCGGAGCCTTTTCTCCGCCGCGCTTCAGTCACCTTCCCAGGCAACGATTTGCGGTGCGGCATCTGGACCTGGAGGCGCCCGAGCCGCTGAGGCGCCGATCTGCCGGGAGCGAGATTGGCTATCCTGGGCCGAAATCGGCAGCCGGCACGCCGCAACTGGAAGGAAGCCCGGTTGCGCGGCAGCAGACGCAAGCGAAGACCGGGCCCCAGACGCTGGCGCAGCCCGATGTTTCTTCCCCTATCACGCTTCCCGAGCAGATGCGGGTTCCGTCCCTGTTGATCTGGAAGGCGCAGAAGACGGTGGTGAAGACCATCGTTCCGCCGCCGCCGGAGAAGCCCGCCGCCGCCGAAGTGAAGCCCTCGCTTGAGCCGCCCAATCAGGAGATCAACCTGGCCGACGTTCGCGTCTCAGCCAGCGATCTGAGCACGCAGAAGCTGCCCATCTTTCCCAGCAACACGTCGCCGGTGGTGGTTCACGGACCCGATCTGCCACCGCAGGTTCCGGCAACCACATCAGCCTCGCCCGCGCAGCCAACTCCCACCGCCGTTGTGTCGCTCTCAGACCAGCGCATGACCTCGGGAACGGTATTCCTGCCGCCAGGAAATATGTCGGCGTCAACGACTTCGCCGGGAGGGCTGACGCCGGGACAGGGCAAGGACACCTCGCAGCCGGGCAATGGCAGTCCTGGCAGCAATACACTTGGGACGGGAGGGGGGCAGGGCGCGGGCTCTTCGCAGGCGGGAAATGGCAATTCGGCCGGCAACGGCACGGGGAACGGCAACTCAGCCGGCAATGGCGGCGGCAAGGGGTCGGGATCGGGCGGACCGAATAGCGGTTCAGCCCAAGGTTCCGACACCGGTTCCGGAGCGGGCAACCTGCCTGGCGCCACCCATATCCGGTTGGCCAAGGACGGCCAGTTCGGCGCGGTGGTGGTGGGCGCCTCGCTGGAAGAAAAGTATCCCGATGTGCCGTCGATTTGGGGCGGCCGGCTGGTGTACACCGTGTATCTGCACGTGGGCCTGGCCAAGAGCTGGATTCTCCAGTATTCGCTTCCGCCTTCAGGAGACGCAGCCGCGGCGGGGAGCGTCAGCCGCATCGAGGCCCCCTGGCCGTATAACATTGTCCGGCCCGACATTCCCGCCGGGGCGATCGACGCCGACGTACTGATGATTCACGGCTTTGTGAACAAGGATGGCCGCTTCGAGGCGCTGGCCGTGGTCTTCCCGCCGCAGTTTGAGCAGGCGCAGTTTGTGCTGGACGCGCTGAAGCAGTGGGAGTTCAGGCCGGCCACGCAGGATGGGCAGGCGGCGACGGTGGAAGTGGCGCTGATTGTTCCCGAGGAGACGGAATAAAAAAGCATCCCGGCCGGGTCCGATGGGCGGACGCGGCCGGGATGCGTGTTTCAGGATCGTTGCTGTCGCCTATGAGGCGTTGGCGGGGAGCAACCTCGCCGCCCTGAGACGGGGCACGAGGAACCCAAATATTGTTTGCAACGTGTTTGCTTGAGAACTTGTGCCCACTATCGGGTTGAAAGAGGACGTGCAGGAAGCGGAGGATCCGCTTGGCGTCGCGTCGGAGAAGAAATTATCCGAATTCGTTCCGGCCCCGAGTGGATTGAAAAAGGTCCCTTTCGGGTTTTGGGCCACATCTTCCATCTCGACGCACGGGCTGAGCGTCGTAAGGGAGAATGGTACGGTCGGGGCGGTGTTGTACAGGGAAATCAGCGTGACATCGTTGAAATCGTCGGTACCGCCTTCGCTGCCGCCGCCTGAGAATTGGTAGACGCATCCCTTGTCCGACACGCCATAGGCGATCGAGATTACCTGGGTTAGTGTTGTCTGAGCCGCGGCGTACTGCGCCGCCGAGATCGTCTGCTGGCACTGATCCAGGAAGTCCGGGTATGTCCCGACAACCGCGCCAGTAGCCTCCCCTTCCGGGCTTGTTGCGTTAACGGGTTTTATCGCGGCCGCGGCAAGCGCGTTCAAATTCGCGGTACTGGTCGCCGTGTTATACCCGCAGACGTTGCCAAAGGCGGCGCAATCGGAGTTGAAGGTGTCTTGAACAATGGCAGAAGCCGCGGCGTTGTTGCCCGTTGCCACCGTGCCTTGCGGGAAATAGATCCATTGCGTGTTCATCTGGCCGTCGCCGAGGATGATCATCATGTTCTGCGCGCCCGTATAGAGTTTGGATTCCGCGGTCAGGGCGGCCTGCGCGGCATAGATTACGGGCGCGTAGTAGGTAATTCCTTCGCCGACGCCCGTGGTGTTGACCGTTGTGGTGCTGCCGGGGCCGGTGCCGGGCTGAGGCGTGAAGCCGTTCAGATTGACCATGCTTGGGGCTATCGGCAGGCAACCGGCCTTGCTTGTGGTAGCGTGGTTGACGCCGTTGGCGCCGTATCCGATCGCCTCAACAAGCGAGGAACTGGGGTTCATTTGTCCCGTAGCGGCGTTGTTGGCGAAATAGTCGCTCACGAAACCGTTCGTATCCGGCTGGTCATCCTGTCCTTTACCGGCGACGTATGTGACCTCATAGCTCGCGGTCCAGGTCGTCGTCGTCCCCTTGTACGTATACTGATATTGGAGATCCGTGTCCGGGTGGTAGGACGGTAACCCGATTTTGGGCAGGGTGTAGGGCGCGAACGAACTGTACGTGGCCGTGCCGCTGCACTGGGTGGCGATCGGCAGCGCATTCATGTAGAGCCCCGGAAACGTGAACAGGGCCACGTGAAGAGCTGCCTGTGAGTTGGTGCAGGTCAACATCGGCGAGGGACAGGGATTCAATCCGCTGAAAAGCAGCTGAAGGCCCTGCAATGCGCACTGCATCTGCGTGTCGCCGCAACTGCTGTCCTCGTTGGCCATCGATCCCGTCGCGTCGACGATGACCGCAATGTTCCACGGCAGCGCCGGGCCCGCATTCGCCGCATACGCATGTGCCTGCACCGTAAGCGCAGTGCAACTTGCGCAATTGAAGGGCCAGGCGTTAAGCACATTGAGGAAGTAGGTGGGCACGCTGGCCGTCTGCGTCACCTTGACGGCGTTGGCGACGCTGCTGGTGGTACACGTCGACCCCGTCGGCATCAACATGTTAAGGCACACCGCCGTCACAGTCGGATTAGTGGTCACATAGGGAATGGCGTTTGCTTCCCCGCTTTCGGAGCCGAACAGATTCGCCGCGGCCTGTTGTGTGAGTCCGGTGATCGGAGCTCCGGCTGCCGCCAATGCCGCCGCATTGGTTCCATTCTGGAGCGCGGATTGGACGATATAGGCATGACCTACGTCGATCGACAGACCGGCCATTCCCAACAAGGGGATCAATCCGAATATCGCGTAGTACAGCGCCTGCCCGTTCCGGTCGAGAAGCGCTCGTAGCACATTGGACACGCTGTTTTTGATCATTGGACTTGCCTCGCTCAAAAGGGGTTGGCTGGTTGGTTAGTAAATGGACTCCGACACTTTCTGTGTCATCTGACATCCACTGGAAAAGACAGTACTGCTAATCAGGCTTCCGAGACCGCTCAAGGCCGCCATGCTGCACGGATACTGGGCTTGCACCGTTACCGTGTTTCCTCTCGTCATAAACTCCGACAGGTCACTTGAACAGCCGCCGCTGGTTAAAGTAACTGCGGCGCCATTCACATAGTACGAGACGCTGATGTTTGCCGTATTGAGGTTCACGGCCGCAGCGTCTATCTGCGAGGTAGCGCCGGCGCAGGGGTCCGTAACTCCGTTGAGGGTGCCCTGCCCGATTGCGTTAAGATACGCTCCGCCGGCCCCCACGGCTTGTGTCAGCACGATTTCGTTGTTGTAAGTCCATCCGACCCAAAAGATACCCATCAAGATGGTCATCAGAACAGGCAGCATAAAGGCCAACTCAAGAACCGCTTGCCCCTCTTCGCCGGCGCCCAGGCAGGCGCGCAACCGCCGGCCGCAGTACCGGGCTCGGCCGGCCGCCTTCTTTGCCCTCACGGAACGGTTCAAACCTCGCAAGTAAGCCATGGCTCGTCCTCGCAGTATTCTCACAATCTTAACAATTTTTCTCCCGCGGGGCGTCGATTGTCAACCACCGTCTGGAGAATTCCACGGTCATCTACAACGAAAGATGTATTCGTTCTTGGGAACGCGCCTGCCCAGAGGGGGCTCAGCATCTGCCGTTCTGGAACAGCCGCAGGAACCGCTCCAGTTCCCTCTTGTCCAGGCCGTTCACCACGGGGACCTGCCGCCCGAGGCGCTTCTCCTGTTCGTTTGCCAGGACAAACTGGAGTCCGACGCCATCGTTGCCCCAGCGCACGGCCCTGGAGTGGACGGAGATGGAGCGCTCGGCGCATTCTTCCCCGCGGTCCGTTCTTGTCAAGGTCATCAGGATGAGGGTGCCAGGGTACCAGCGCTCCTCGGTGACCAGGTACAAACCCGAGGAACTGATGTCCTTGATCTCGTGCGGCTCGGGAGCGGCGCCTGTCCAGTAATAGGCGGCCAAGCCCTGCGCCGGCTCCCGCGGCGCCTTCCTCGGATCCGGAGACCACCAGCGATCCAGCCAGCTCCTGGGAGGCCTGACTTCCTTCATCCCCGGCGCGATAAGCTCCATCTCGTGCGTCTGCTGTGAGCCGGGGCCCTCCCCGGAGCGATTCTCCAGTTGGAGCAGGCCGGGACCGCCGCTCCACAGCGGAGCTTGCCTGAGCAGAGCGGCGCTGCGCACCGCGCCGGCCACGCCGCCCGAGCCGGAGAACTTCTCCAGGCGGCGCTCCATCTCCTCGGCCGCGCAGATCACCAGCTGATCGCCGAATTGCGTCTGGGAGGAGTAAACCGAGTGAGTGGGCAGCACCAGGACGCTGGCCGGCTTGGGACCGGAAGAGGAGGCGGTAAACGTGGGGAAACTTTCCACCAGGTCGATGACCCGGCAATCCTCGTCGAGATAAATCAGATCGAAGGGGATATGCATGCCGGACTCGGGCATGGCCCGAAAGGGCACCAGCCAGAGGCCCTCCCCGGACTTGAACGAGAGGCTTGCCATGCGGGTCTTGACGTTGGAGTAGGAGAGATCGGCGGCGGCGACCTCCAAGCCGAGAAAGCATTCGCGAGTTTGGTTATACGCGCAAAGTTTCTGCGATTCCATGGAACCTCCCGCACTCGGCGAATGCCGGGCAACCGGGTTTTGATCGAAAGTCCCAGTTGCAAAACCGAGCTTGTGAGCCACGTTCATCGGTGCAAGTCCTTTCACTGCATTCGTCGAATCGCGAACGCCCTCCCGCTTCTGTGAGCGGGAGGAAGGCAAATGCGCCTGCCGTAGAACCGAGCGGGGGCACGATCCCTCTCTCTCGCTCTCCGCGCAGAACCACGCACACTCAACGCCAAAGCGGCAAAAGCCTGGCCGGCAAGGCAGCGGAGCCGGCCAGCGAAGTTCATTCAATCAGGCAACGCCGCCGGAGCTATTCCCGCCCTCATGGGCAGGAGCGTGGGCCGCAAAAGGCGGCTTTCGTTTCCATCCCAGCCGTAGAGGTCCATTGCTGGAGCCCTGAGCGTGGAGGAACAGCCACTCGAAAGTCGCGGCTCACTCTATCGGTAAAGGCGGCAGCCCGCCCGTAGAACCTGTGCTACTTGGCCCGTGTGCGACGGCGTTGAATCAAAACGATCAGCAGGACAACAAACAGAACGCCAGCAACAATCCGAACAATCGTGACACTGTCCATTTCGACCTTCCTTTCCTTCAGTTCATTCATTCCCCAGCCTGAACCATGCAAGGGCGCCAGACGGCGCCGAGGCATCGAGGCATCCGGCTCAGAAGACCGCGGAGGCCGTCGGCGATGCTCGTGCCGTTTCACGGCGGCGCCGCAATACCCGCGCTGTCGCGCTACTTGACCCGTGTGCGGCGGCGCTGGATCAGAACGATCAGCACGATGACAAACAGAATACCGGCAACAATCCGAACGATCGTGACACTGTCCATTTTCGATTCCTCCTTCCTCGATGAATCATTTCGTTGCTCCCATCATCCCAAAAGTTTGGGTGATGGCAATAATCGCTGGACCCAGAACGACCACGAAAAGCGAGGGAAAGATGCAGAATACAAGCGGGAAGAGCAGTTTGACGGTAAGCTTGGCAGCCGCTTCCTCGACGGCCTGCACGCGCTGGGTTCTGAGGGTATCGGCATGAATGCGGAGGGTTCTGGCGATGCTGGTTCCAAGCTGTTCCGACTGAATCAGCATGGAGACGAGGTTGCGCACGGCATCCACGTCGGTGCGGTCGGCCATGTTTCTCCAAGCATCGGCGCGAGGGCGGCCGGCGCGTTGCTCGAGGACGACCACGTTCATTTCATCGCACAGTTCCGGCTGCGCCTTGCGCAATTCCACGGCGGAGCGAGCCGTCGCCTGGTCCAGGCTGAGGCCGGCCTCGACGCAGATGATGAGCAAATCCAGCACATCGGGCAAACCGAGGCGAATGCGGGTTTGCCGCTTCTTGATCTGACGTCCCAGCCAGATTCCCGGCGCCAGGTATCCCAAAACCAGGGCCATGCCATACACGAACAACGGGCTCTTCATGCCGAGCCCGCTGACCAGAGCCAGAGCGCAGAGCACGATGGGCGTCAAAACCTGGGAGCCATAGAAGATATTGACCGCGGAATCGTTGCGATAGCCGGCGCGGATGAGACGCTGGCGGGTGATGGAGACCTCCGCCTGGCTCTTGGGCAGGACCTGCTCGAAGCGTTCGACCACGCCGCCGATCGAGATGCCAGTTTGCTGGATGGTCTCCAACAGGGACTTGGGTTTATTGGCAGCGGCCGGATTGATCACCTCGCGGATCCGCTGCACCATGTCCCCGCCGCGATAGAACAGGAGCAGCCCGGCGCTGGCGATCAACAGAAAAACGGCTACGAAACTACCAATCTCAATCAACATATTCGGCCTTCAAACTTCCATGTTCACGATGCGGTTGATGATGAAGCCGCCCACTATGATCCCGATGACCCCTCCCCAGAGGAGCTTTCTGCCCATGGGGGTGGTCCACAGGAGACTCATTTGCGTGGGGTTGATGAAAAACAAGATGATTCCCAGACCCAAGGGGAGAAGGGTGAGGATAACTCCTGTGAGGCGTCCCTGCGCCGTGTGGGTTCTCACCTGCCGCTTCAGGCGGAACCGTTCGCGGATGACATGAGCGGTCTTGTCGAGCACCTCGGCCAGGTTTCCCCCGCTCTCCTTTTGGATGGTGATTGCAGTCGCCACAATCTTGAGGTCTTGCAGCGGAACGCGGACGATCAGGTTGTCCAAGGCGGTGGTCAGCTCAAGACCGTAGTTCTGCTCCTCGAAACATGCTCTGAACTCCGAGCCCACGGGGTCGGCGCACTCACGAGCCACCAAGCCCATGGCCGCGATGAGACTGTGCCCGGCGCGGAGGGCGTTCACGATCAGATCGAGCGCTTCCGGCAGCCCCTCTTGAAACGCATTGAAACGCTTGCTGCGTTTGAAGAGCACATAGCCGAAAGGCGCGAAGCCCAGGGCCAACCCGGTCAGCAGAGCGCCGAAAAAGGAACCAAAGCGCAAGTAAATCAGATAGGCAGGGACGACAAAACAGAGCCCGCAGCCGGCAATCAGGCCTCCCGCCGTCCACTTGAGATCGGCCTGGTGGAGCAGATTGTACAGAATCGGCGCCAACTGGAATTGGAGCAGCTTCTTATTGAGCCAGGGAATGGCGCTGAGCAGTTCGTCTTTGCGAAGATTGACGATCTGTTCGCGCGCAGCGGGGCTCTCGGTGGCCAGGGCCGAGTCGAGCGAGGCGAGGGCCTGCTTGGCACGCTGAGAAGCCCCTGACCCGGTGGCGACCGCCACCAGCGTAACGACGCTGAAGACGCCCAGGAATACCACAACGACGATCAATCCCATATCAGCCACCCCTCAGCTCAGCCGACCAGCGTTTCGTGTTCGAACAGGCTCGGCGGCAGGTTGATGCCCGCGGTGCGAAGCCGGTCCAGGAACCTGGGTCGTATGCGCGTTGGCTGGAACGAGCCAATGACCTTGCCATCGGGCCCGATCCCTTTTTTGGTGAAGTTGAATATCTCCTGCATGCAGATGATGTTCTCTTCCATGCCGGTGATCTCGGAGACACTGGTAACTTTGCGGGTGCCGTCGCTCATGCGGCTGACCTGCACGATGATGGTGATGGCCGCGGCTATCTGCTGGCGGATGGATTTCTCAGGTATGCTCATGTTGCCCATCATGACCATCGATTCCATGCGGGCGATGGCATCGCGCGGAGTGTTGGCGTGAACGGTGGTCATCGAACCCTCGTGGCCGGTATTCATGGCCTGGAGCATATCGAAGGCTTCTTCACCGCGCACCTCGCCGATGATGATGCGGTCGGGGCGCATGCGGAGGGCGTTGACCAGCAACTGACGCTGGCGGATCGCGCCCTGCCCTTCAATGTTGGGCGGGCGGGTCTCCAGGCGCACGATATTCTCCTGCGCCAGGCGGAGTTCGGCCGCGTCTTCGATGGTGACCAGGCGCTCGCCGCGAGGAATGTACTGGGACATGATATTCAGAAGGGTGGTCTTGCCGGAGCCGGTGCCGCCGGAGATGACCATGCTGATGCGGGCTTTGACGGCCGAGGAGAGAACCTCCATCATTTCCGCGGAGATACTCTTCAACTGCACCAGGGAATTGGCGGCCAGGGGGCCGGTCCCGAAGCGGCGGATGGACAAGGAAGGCCCGTCGAGCGCCAACGGCGGAATGATGGCGTTGACGCGGGAGCCGTCCTGCAGGCGAGCATCGACCATGGGCGAGGATTCATCCACTCTGCGGCCCACGCGCGACACAATGCGGTCGATGATCTGGAGCAGGTGGCGATCGTCGCGAAACGAGGTGCTGACCCTGGAAAGGAGGCCGTTCTTCTCGATGAACACATGATCCTTGTCATTGACCATGATGTCCGATATCTTGGGATCGCGAAGCAGCGGTTCGAGCGGACCGAGGCCGAAGACTTCGTCCAGCAAATCAGCCTGTATCCTCTCCTGCTCGTCGAAGTTGAGGGGCACACGCTGATCGGCGATGATCTCTTTCACAATGCCGGACACAGCTTGCCGCGCCTGACTGGAATTGACGCGCGACAACTTCTCCAGATCCAGCTTGGAGATCAAAGTCCGGTGTATCTCCGCTTTGTACTTCTCCAGATTCAGTAGCTCCACAATTCACCTTCCATCGAACAGATTCCCCTTGTCCGGGGCTCCATCGTTGCGAAGAGCGGCCCCCGCCCAAAAAGCGGGAAGGGGGCAGAGGGTTTCATCACCTACTCAGAAGGAAAGGAAGATCCACGTTGGTCTCCACTTCCACGGGTTCGTTGTCGAGCAGGTAGGGCTTGTAGCGCCAGGTCTTCACTTTGTCGAGAGCGGCCTGGCGCAACATCTGCGGCCCGCTGACTACGCTGACATTCTGGACCGTCCCGGTTTTGGAAATAGTGACATGCAACACCACCGTGCCCGCAACGCCCGCGGCGCGGGCGATGGGTGGGTAATCCGGCAAAGGCCTGTAGGTCGCCCTGCCGCTCATGATGCTGGCGGCAACGCTGATCGTCTTGGGGGTCGCAATCGCCACATTGAGCGCGGGCTTGGAATTGAATACGGGCTGCGGGCCGCCCGAAGAGCCCATGTCAATGTTGCCTGATGGGGGCGGCGGCGCGCCGGTATCGGCCGCCGGCTTGATATTTCCAGCAATCCGCGGGGCCGTATTCAGCTGCTGTTGCATCGCATCCGACCCGGTGGAAGGCGCGGTCGGCTGGTCCGTGTCTTCCGCCGCCTGCGTCCCCGCGTCCGGCGTCGGGGTTGCCGTTGTCGATGTCGTTGTCGTTGGCGTAGCCGGCCCCGGCTTCGGTTTCCCCGTTGGCGTCAGGGGTCTCGATTCGGCCGGGTGCGCAACGGTCTGTTCCGCCACCGCAGGCTTGGGCACCGGCTTGCGAAGGTAGAGGGTGTAGTAGACGCCAGAGCCACCCAGAAGAACGGCGACGATGGCGGCGATCACCCACATCTTCGACTTGCCCTTGCCTTCTTCCTCTTCTTCCTCTTCGGCGCGAGCTTGGGCCCGGGCTCGCCTTTTGGCTTCGGCCTCGGCTTGCTTCCTTGCTTCGGCCTCGGCTTTGGCTTCGGCCTTGGCATCGGCTTCAGCTTGCCTTCTGGCTTCGGCCTGGGCCTTGGCTTCGGCCTTGGCATCGGCCTCAGCTTGCCTTCTGGCTTCGGCCTGGGCCTTGGCTTCCGCCTTGGCATCAGCTTCAGCCTGCCTTCTGGCTTCGGCCTGAGCTTTGACCTCGGCTTCGGCTTCGGCCTTGCGCCTGGCCTCCGCCGCAGCCCTTTCGCGCCTGGACTGAGCCGTCTCGGAAGGCTCTTCGAAGTCCGCGTAGGCCGATGCTTGCCCGCGCGCAGCGGGGGGCTCGGGCATCACGGGCTGCGGGGGCGGTGCGGGCGGTTTTGTGACAGTATCGAAGTCCTCGAAATTGTCGGGTAGCGTCGTGGGAGGCGCTCCGCTGTCCCATTCTCCAAAATCCGCGGGGAGTACGTCGGGCTCCCTCTCCTCTGTTATTTTTGCTGGAGGTGCCATTGGCCATCGGCTCCTTTCACATAGGTAGCGCCTTTGTAAACGCGCGTTTCAGGTTTGGCTTGCGGGATGGGGGCTTTTCCGCTTTGCGCTGCCCCCCGCCTGGTGTCCGCGAAGTCCGTGCGGTCCGCGGTGTCGGTTGACGCAAACGCCGTCTGTGCACCTGCCTCAAGCGCCGCGTCCTCGGGAGCGGTCTTGCTCTCGGTACCGCCCATATCCATGCCATCGGCCTGAAGCGACTCAACATTATCTTCAGGCTCTCCGCCGGCCGTTTCCATCTCCTCCGAATCGATGTCGGGCAAACCCTCCACCAGCAGCGAGACGGCGGCCCGCGCCGTGGTGTAGTCGGCGATGTCGGCCGGAGTGAAGATCGTCTTAAGCGTCTGTGTTCCCGCCGTAAGCACGTTGCCTGGGCCGGGCGTATAGGCGAACTTTCCCTCTACCGATGCCGTGGCATTGAGCTGATCGGTGCTGAGCGGGGTGCCGTAGGGGATCGGAGCCGGTTTCGGCCAGGTGATGGCCGGTGTCGCCTTGTTGACCACGATCGACACCGAGGCTTGCGCCGTCTCGTAGTCCGCCGTGCCCTCCGGGGTGAAGGTCACCGAGAGCGTCTGCATTCCCGCTGAAAGCACCTGACCGGCGGCGGGAGTGTAGTCGAAGGTTCCCTCGACCGGCGCCGTGGCGTTGAGCTGATCGGCGCCGAGCGGGGTGCCATAGAAAATGTCGGCGGGCCTCGGCCAGGTGATAGCCGGCGTCGCCTTGGTGACAACCAGGGGCACGGCAGCATGTGCTTTGGGGAGGTTGGCGTCGGCCGGAGTGAAGGTCACCGAGAGCGTCTGTGTTCCCACAGGAAGCACGTCGCCGGCGGCGGGAGAGTATTCGAACATGCCCGGAACCGGCGCCGTGGCATTGAGCTGGGTGGCGCTGAGCGGGGTGCCGTAAGTAATCTCCGCGGGGGCCGGCCAGCTGAGATCGGTGGCTTTCGCCCCGGTCACGTTGAGCTGCACGGCGGCCTGCGCCGTGGTATAGTCCGCGACGTCGGTCGGAGTGAAGGTCACCGAGAGCGTCTGTGTTCCCGATGTAAGCATCTCGCCGGCGGCGGGAGTGTACACGAAAGTTCCCGGAACCGATGCCGTGGCATTGAGCTGAGCGTCGCTGAGCGTGTCGCCGTAGGTGATGTCGGCGGGTGTCGGCCAGGTGATGGCCGGCGTGGCCTTGCTGACGGTGAGCGGCACGGCGGCTTTCGCCATGTTGTAGTTGGTGCCGTCGGAAGGAGTGAACATGACCGACGGCCTATGCGCTCCGGCCGAGAGCACGGCGCCCTTGCCGGGGATGTAGTTGAAGGTTCCGGGAACCGACGCCGTGGCATTCAGCTGAGTCTCGCTGAGCGCGTCGCCGTAGGTAATTGGATCGGGCCGCGGCCAGCTGATGGCGGGCGCCGCCTTGGTGATGTTGAAGGACACGGCGGCCTGCGCCGTGGTGTAGTTCCCGCCGTCGGCCGGAGTGAAGGTCGCCGAGAGCCTGTGCGTTCCCGCGGTAAGCACGTCGCCGGTTGCGGGGACGTATGCGAAGGTTCCTGGAACCGAGGCTGTGGCATTGAGCTGGGCGCGGCCGAGCGGGGCGCCGTAGGCGATCGCCGCCGGCTTCGGCCAGGTGATGGCCGGCGTCGCCTTGGTGACGGTGATGGTCACCGTGGCATCCGCCGCGGCATAGTCCACGGAGTCGGTTGGAGTCAAGATTGCCGACAGCGTCTGGACGCCGGCCGGCAGCATGTCGCCCGCGGCTGGAGTGTAAGCGAATCTTCCTTCTACCGATGCCACGGCATTGAGCTGGGCGGCGCTGAGCGGGGTGCCATAAACGATGTCCTGGGGCTTGGGCCAGGTGATGACCGGCATCGCCTTGTTGACGGTGAGCGAGACGGAGGTCTGCGTGGTGGCGTACTTGGTGCTGTCGGTCGGAGTAAAGGTCGCCGTGAGCATCTGGGTTCCCGCCGAAAGCACCTCGCCTGCGGCGGGGGAGTAAGCGAATCTTCCCGGAACCGAGGCCACGGCGTTGAGCTGCGCGGCGCTGATCGCGGTGCCGTAGGTGATGGGAGCGGGCTTCGGCCAGGTAATAGCCGGGGTCGCCTTGGTGACCGTGAGCGAGACGGCGGCCTGAGCCGAGGTGTAGTCCGTGGTGTCGTTCGGAGTGAAGGTTGCCGACAGCGTCTGGATCCCCGCTGAAAGCACCTCGCCCACGGCGGGCGTGTAAACGAATTTCCCCGGAACCACCGAGGTGGCGCAGAGCTGCACGGCGCTGAGCGCGGTGCCGTAGGTAATCGAAGCGGGCTTCGGCCAGGTGATAGCCGGCGTAGCCTTGGTGACGCTCAGTTGAACGGAGGCTTGCGCCGTGGCGTACTTCGAGGCGTCGGCCGGAGTGAAGGTCACCAAAAGCGTCTGGACTCCGGCTGTAAGCACGTCGCCGGCGGCGAAAGCGTAGGCGAATGTTCCTGGAACCGATGCCGTGGCGTTCAGCTGCGTGGCGCTGAGCGCGGTGCCGTAAGTGATGGAGGCGGGCTTTGGCCAGGTGATGGTCGGAATGGCCTTGGTGACAACCAGCGAGACGGTAGCCTGGGTGGGGACGTACTTGGCGCTGTCGGAAGGAGTGAAGGTTACCGTGAGCGTGTGCGTTCCCGCCGGGAGCACGTTGCCCGCCGATGGCGTATAGGCGAATCTTCCCTCAACCGATGCCGTGGCATTGAGTTGAGCGGCGCTGAGCGGGGCTCCGTAAGTGATCGCAGCGGGCGCCGCCCAGCTGATGACCGGGGTCGCCTTGGTAACCACCAGCGACACGGCGGCCTGCGCCGGCGTGTACCTGGAAAGATCGTTCGGGGTGAAGGTCGCCGAGAGCGTATGAGTTCCCGCCGGCAGGGTGTTCCCCGCGGCCGGCGTGTAGACGAATTTTCCCGCAACCGGCGAGGTGGCATTGAGCTGAGCGGCGCTGAGCGGAATGGCGACCGAAATGGGATCGGGCTTCGGCCAGGTGATAGCCGGGGTCGCCTTGTTGACAACCAGCTGCACCGAGGCCTGCGCCGCGGGGTACTTGGTGGTGTCGGTCGGAGTGAAAATCGCAAACAGCGTCTGGGTTCCGGCCCCCAGCACCTGCCCCATGCCGGGAGCGTAAACGAATGTTCCCAGAACAGAGGCCTTGGCATTGAGCTGGGCGGCGCTGAGCGGGGTGCCGCAGGTAATCGGAGCGGGCTTCGGCCAGTTGATGACCGGCACATCCTCCGACACCACCACCACGGCCGGCGTCTCCTCAACCGGCGCGGCGGGGGCCTGCGGCGCGGCAGGCGCCGGTTCGGCGGTCTCACGGGGCCGTTCCGTCTGGATGTGCCATTGGCCGTCCGTTCCCCTTACATAGGTAACGCCCTTGTAAACCCGCGTTTCAGGCTGGTCTTGCGGTTTGGGGGTAAGGGAGATCGGAACATCTTCGCGCTTCTCTTCACGCATCTCTTCACGCTTCTCTTCGCGCCTTTCCTCACGCTTCTCTTCGCGCCTTTCCTCGCGCTTCTCTTCGCGCTTTTCCTCGCGCTTTTCCTCGCGCTTGGGCTCCGGCGGCGGAGCGATGGCGCGCTTGGGTTCAACGGGCGGAGGCGGCGGTTCCGGGGCGCTCGCCTTGGGTTCAGGCGCGGGGCTGGGGGTGGGCGGTGCGGGCGTCACCCGGGTGATGGACAGCGGCTCGTCGGCGGCGGGGGCGGGGCTCTTGGCCGAAACGCCTCTGCCGAAGCCTTTGAAACTGAACCCCTTCTTCTTTTCCGGGGCCACGGGCAGGCCGGTAATGGCGCTGGCCATCTCGCGGATGATGCGTGAAATGGAGGATTCTTCCAGAACCAGCGGGGTGCCGGTGTTCTGCATCTGGCGCACAGCGGCAAAATCGTTGGGGATCTTCCACGAGGGATCCCTGGTGAGAGCCTTCTTAATGCTGTCGTCGCTGACTCCCGAGCCGCGGGGATCGTAGCGATTGAGCACGACTTCGAGTTTTGGGCCGCCTGCGCTGAAGAACTGGCCGATCAGGCGATTTGAATTGCGCAGTTCGGGGATGGCGGCCTGAGTGACCAGGTAGACCGACTTGGCTTCCTTGAAGAGAGCCGTACCGGCAAAATCGAGCCTCGATCCCATATCGACCACTATGCTGTCGTAATCTTGCCGCGCAACCGTCAGCAGCCGGTCGATGGACTCATTGCTTGCCTGGTACTGCGGCAGCTTGCCCGGAGCCGCCAGCACGTACAGTCCCGAACTGTGCTTGACCAGGAGCTTGGCGAGGAAACTCGCATCCAGCCGGGCTGACTCCTGAAGAGCGCTGACGGTGGAGTATTCGGCGGTCAGCCCGAGGTTGAGCGCCGCGTCCCCAAGGGGGAGATCGAGATCGATCAACAGGGTGCTCTGGGAGGGATCCTGGGCCAGGGCGACGGCAAAATTGCAGGCCAGCGTGGTGACGCCGGCGCCGCCCTTGGCGCCGAAAAACACCATCATCTTGCCGCCCGCCTTCTTGGGGCGAGAAGCCGGACGGCGGGCCGAAGCCCGCACCATGGCCTCGGCCATGGTGCTGGGGGCGAAGGGCAGGGTGAGAAACTCGCGGGCGCCGGCCCGCATGCAGCGCACCAGCAGGTCGGGATCGGCCTTGGCGGAAAAGACCATCACCGTGGCAACGCCGTTGGCGCCGATGCTTTCCACCAGCTCCAGGGCGTATTCGGGGTTGCTGTCCAGATCGATAACGATGACGTCGTAACGCTGTTCGAGCAGCCGCGGCACATCGTCTAGGCCGGGAGGGTAAGAGGTAAACTCACGAACCTCGCTTCCCTGGCATCCGGCAAGAGCATAGGCTGCCGCCCTGCGGCGCTGTTCGTCCGGGCCGATCAGAGCAACCGACAAGGGGTCGGTACCGAAAGAATCCGGATACTGGGGGTCGAGATACGAGGACGTGTTTGGGTTCACTGAATTGCCTCTCACTGGTGCTTAAAAACTCCCCTTGAATTCAACTTCAAACCGATACTCTCTCTTCGCATCGCGCATTCATCTCCTCACCGGGCGAAAAACGACATCAGCGTTCCGACTGCAATCGCCGGAGCGTAAGGCACCCAGTGCTTCGGAGGATTGGCGGGAACCGTTTGAGGATCGCGCTGCATATCGCGCTGCTTCCAACCGAAGACGAGATCGCTCGTCCTCGTGAATAAGTCCGAAAGAAATCCGCCGCAGACGGCCCAGCCGAGGGCCATCACACCCCCGGCCATGGCGGCGAAGAACAGCGCCCAGAACAACTGAACCGGGCCAATCCAGGCGCCGATGGCCGCGCCCAGTTTCACATCGCCGGCACCCATGCCGCCCATCCAGAAAAGTATGCCGTAGATCAGGATGGCGAGCCCCAAGCCGGCGAAGCTCTGGCCCAGGCCATGCCAAATGCCCTGGCGGGTGCCGGGCCAGTCATGGCGCCAAGGAGAAATCACGATCCCCGCCAGCAGGAAAGGAAGCACCAGCCAGTTGGGAATGCGGCGGCTGCGCAGATCCGTGAAGGTAGCCACGGCGAGAACAACCAGAGTGGGCCACCACGCGAACGAGTGCATACCTCAAACTCCTCTTCCCCAGGTTCAGGGAGCACCAGTCACTGTGCAATTGCCCGGCCAAACGGTTCAAGGCCCAAGATGCCTGAATTCAATTAGTTAACGCCCCGCCGTCCAGACAAGTGTACACGGATGTATACGGGCGGCACACGGGAGTGAAGCAGGGCGTATACACCCAAGCGCCATCATGATAGCACAAAGGCGTTATTATCATATTAGTACAGCATAATTACGTTATTCACAATCGCGCGCCATCCGCGCCGGTCAATCCTGCGGCGTCACTGCGGGCTCCCGAGCTTGGCATGGCGCTGTTCCAATCCTCTCTATCCGCTTTACAGTGAATGATTTAAGTCGATTATGGCTTGACTGAGACGGCCATCGGGAGCTTTCCATCCCCTTCTGCTTCCGTTTGCCGCCTCAGGAGTTTGTCTGCTCAGCACTTCGAGGTATTACCATAGGAACATTACTTTGGTTACCAAAGAAACGTTGACACTGCTTAGAGCCGCAACTAAGCTGACGGTTCCGCTGATAACCCCCGGAAATTGCTGGTGCGCAATGTTTTCTTTGCACCGCTATGGAGGCTTTTTCTTGACGGGGCGTACGGGCTGTGCGCTGTGGGGCCATCGGGCGATGTGCTTCATTGCGCGGGGTTTGCCGCGGACGGCAGATTCAGTAACGGGCGCTTGTGTTACTCGAGTTGCATCGGACTAGCACAAAAATGCCATTGCCATGCGTCCTGCCGGTTGATGAGAATCGCAATGTATTGCCGCCTTTCCGGTGAAGGCGGCGTGCCTGTACACTGAGAAAGCTCACCCGTTCATGATCAAGATCGCCCTATATTCGGAAGACCGCACGCTTCATCCGCTGCTTTCTTCAGCCCTGGGAAAAGAGTTCCAGGTTCTGCTGGAGTCGGATCAGGAGGGGATGGAGAGCCTGGTGTCGGCGGGCGAATGCGATGTCATGATTCTGGATCTGAACTCGAATCACGATTCCTTGCAGGAGCGGATTGGGTTTTCCCGGCAGTTGATCGCATCGAACGTTCCCTCGGTGGTGATGGCCGACGACGGTCTTCGGTCGACCGCGTTCGAGCTTGTGCGCACGGGGGCTTTCGGCTACTGTCGCCGGCCGCCCTCGGTTCGGGATTTGAAGACGATGCTCAGCCGGGCATACGAGAACTCCGCGCTGAAGCAGCAACTGCAGACTGTGCAGCAGAAACTGGAAGAACCCAGCAGCTGCGACCGGCTGATCGGATCGAGCCCGCAGATGCAACGGGTCTATCAGCTGATTCGCCGCGTGGCCAACCTGAATGCCGCGGTGCTGGTGACCGGCGAAAGCGGGACGGGCAAGGAGCTGATCGCCCGCGCCATCCATAATCTGGGTTCCCGGTCCAACCGCCCGTTTGTGGCTGTATCCTGCGGCGCCATTCCTGAGACTCTGATCGAGGCCGAACTCTTCGGGCATGAGCGGGGCGCTTTCACGGGCACGGTGGGAGCTCGGGAAGGTTACTTCGAGCAGGCCGCCGACGGCACGCTCTTCCTCGATGAGATCGGGGACTTGAGCCTGTTTACGCAGGTCAAGCTGCTGCGCGTTCTGCAGCAGATGGAATTCAGCCGTCTGGGCAGCAACAAGCTGATTCCGCTGCGCGCGCGGTTGATCTTCGCCACCCACCGCGACTTGGACAAACTGGTGGCCGAAGGGAAATTCCGCCAGGATCTTTTTTACCGCATCAATGTAATGCAGATTGAATCGCCGGCGCTGCAGGAACACCCGGAAGACGTGCCTCGGATTGCCAGGCATTTTCTGCGCCACTATGGGCAGGTGTTTCAGAAGCCGATGGTGGATATTGAGCCGGATGCGCTGGCCCTGCTGCAGAACTACTCCTGGCCGGGCAATGTGCGCGAGCTGGAAAACGTGATGCAGAGGGCCATCATCCTGGCCGCCGGGCAGACCGTTCGCGCCGAAGACCTGAGTTTGAATCCGCCCGATCCGGAGCAGGAAGACGATAGCGGCGACATCGACGACGTGGTCGACATCGGCGATTTTCATCCCGCCGGCTCTTTTGAGCGCCAGCTTCGCGACTACAAGATCAAACTGGCTGTCGCCGCCGTTCGTGAGAACAATGGGAACAAGACGGTGGCGGCCCGCAAGCTGTGCATCTCCCGGGCTTATCTGCATCGCTTGATCCGGCTTGCCGAACCCGATTCGATCTTCGAACAGGATCTTCGCGAGTTTACTGCCTGAGGACGGTATCCTTCTTCGCATCTAACCTGACAATTGCGTTGCCGCGCCATGGAACCTCATGTTATGGCGCTTCTCCCGTTACTTTGGTCCGCAGCCAATGACGCAAGGCGGCTTCTTCCTTTTGAAGCGCCGCCTTGCAGGCCGCTGCAAGGGCAACGCGAGCCGCGAAAATGCGGGTGCCCCAGATCCCTCGTCCGCCGCGGCGGAGGGACCTGGGAAGGCACGAAATCATCACGACACGGTACTATGTGTGCGAGTTATAACTGGGCGGCCCGGCAATCACCAGGCCGCTTTTGTTTCGTCCATGGATGTACCAGCAGCACCAGGCCGTTTCATGGAGTTGCTTGTCGCTGGGCGCAATCAAATCCCGGTAGACAATCTTTCCGTAGATGAAGGCCTTTTCTTCCCAGTTTGCGACCCGTTTGAACGATTCCTCGGTCTCGCAAATTCCCTTCCCCTCCTCCCGGCTGAACGATTTGACGGGCGTGGATTCGCCGGGAAGCAGGATGATGGGGGCGCGCGGGGCGCCTGGCTCTCCATACTCCGGCGGCGTGGGGAGTTGGGTTTCATCGATAACAATCTTGACCCGCTCGGCGGTGGCGACAATGGTGGCGGGGGTGCGGCCGCGGTTGGTGGCCATGATGGTGAAACTGTTCTCAACTCTCAGGGATGGCTCGACCGTTATCAGCAACCAGGGCCTCTCTGAATCGACGATGGCTTGAACGTTCAACAGCGCGGCCTGGGCGCTGACGGAGGCGGCGGAGGCGGCGCCTT
>Ga0326728_10006403_pt1 | contig 31722 bp, 28 predicted proteins | sample MB3enrmetagenome_FD_207602 | JGI IMG/M metagenome (GOLD analysis project Ga0326728, IMG submission 207602) | Lab enriched peat soil microbial communities from McLean, Ithaca, NY, United States - MB31MN | ecosystem: Environmental > Terrestrial > Soil > Wetlands > Peat | place: USA: New York...
CCATGCTACATCTCGATACGGGCAATACAGGTTTCATGATTTTATGCACCAGCCTGGTCATGTTGATGACACCCGGCCTTGCCTTCTTCTATGGCGGCCTGGTGGGGCGTAAGAACGTTCTCGCCATCATGATTCAGAGCTTCGTCTCCATGGGCTGGACGACGGTGATCTGGTATCTCTATGGGTATTCCCTGTGCTTCAGCGGCGACTGGCACGGGATCATCGGCAACTTCAACAACGCATGTCTGCGGGGAATTAGCCTCAATACCCCCTCTCCCAATGACACCATACCCGCGATGGTGTTCATCGCATTCCAGATGATGTTCGCCATTATTACACCGGCGCTGATCTCGGGCGCCTTCGCCAACCGGGTCACCTTCAAGGCCTACATGTTGTTCCTCACTGCCTGGCTGACCTTTGTTTATTTCCCGTTTGTGCACATGATCTGGGGCGGAGGCTTCCTACAGCAATGGGGTGTAAAGGACTTTGCCGGGGGCATCGTCGTTCACAACATTGCGGGCTTTGCTGCTCTGGCGTCCGTTTTGTATGTGGGCAAACGCCGTGTCCAGGACCCCGGACCGCACAGTATCCCGCTGGTGGCGCTGGGCACGGGACTGCTATGGTTCGGATGGTACGGCTTCAACGCAGGTAGCCAGATGCGCGCGGACTCCGTGACCGCCACAGCATTCCTCAATACCGATGTGGCCGCTTCGTTCGCTGCCGTCGCCTGGTTGATGACGGCGTGGGTCAATGAAAAGAAGCCCAAGTTCCTGGGCCTGCTTACTGGAGCCGTCGCCGGACTGGCAACAGTGACTCCCGCCGCGGGTTTCGTCTCCCCGAGCACCGCCGTGATTATCGGCCTAGTTTCGGGAGTGGTTTGCTATTACGCGGTAGAGATGAAAAACAAGCTGCAATGGGATGACGCGCTCGATGTTTGGGGAGTGCACGGCGTCGGTGGTTTTCTCGGCATTGTGATGCTGGGGATTTTCGCCAGCCGGGCCTATAACCCCGAGGGTGCGAATGGCTTGCTCAACGGTGACCCGACTTTCCTCTTGAAAGAAGTCGTCTCCGTTACCTTCTCGTCAGTCTGGGCGTTTATTTTCACCTACGCCATGCTCAGGATTATCGACGCGTTCACGCCGGTGAAGGTCAGCGAGACGACGGAAGAAATTGGCCTGGATGAGTCCCTCCACGGCGAACACGCCTACGAGCTCAGGTAGAGACCGAGGGCATATCGGTTGGGGTCGGGCTCGAGAGCCCCACGCTCGAAGTTGTTCACCCGATCGATCGGGCCTTTACGTTCAACCCCTACGGCCTGCGGGGCTGAGGGATTTCCGCCGTGACCAGCGACCGCAGATTAAAGCTTGAAAAGATAATCGGCTGCACTCCAGTTCCCAAATCGCACTGTGTTCACGCGCTGGCCAACCACATTGGCGAAGTATTGGAGAACTGATGTCAGTCTGAGGGTGGCCTTTTCCTCGCCAACATTTAGTAACCGTCGCACTGCCAGCGAAAGGAACTGCCACCGGCAGTACAGGATCAAGAGCCGTTCTTCGTTTGAGTAGTGTTGGTTCACATTCGCGGAATTCTTGAGGAGGTAGGTCAGGGCGAGGAAATCGCATTTGAGTATCATGCGCAGCCGGGGATAATCGGCCGGCATGCCGAATTCCTCCAGCGACTTTCGCAAAGACGGAAACTCCAGACGGTTCGCGTTGGCGATGGATTGAAAGTATTCCCGGTCAAACTGCCGGCGCAGAATCTGTTGGCAAGTGACCTGGATATAGAAGAAGAACAAGGCAGCGGATAGAATCAAAACCAATGTCGCTGTGATCATCGGCGCCTCCCAACTCAAAGCTCTAACTCCTCTGCGGGAACCGCTGGCGAAGGCACGTCGCGCCGCGCTAACCCGCCTGCGGTCCTTGGTGCATAGACGATCACGTACGCCCACACCAGAAGCATGCCGAGGGTGCACAACGGGATCGTCTGGTAAGCCAACAACTTGGCGAAGCGTCCGCCATGGGTGAGGTGAACCAGCGCCAAAGTGGCAGCCGGACCGGCGAACTGGATTCCCACTCCACAAACCAGAAGTTCTAGTTGATGGTCAGCAGAATTGATGTGGTGCAGCATGAGGTACAGCAGACCTCCGAACCACTCACGTGATTCGGCGGCATTTAATTGCTCGGCTTCGGCGGAGGCGGAGGCGGCGGGAACGGTGGAACAGGATCAGTACCGATCGCCATCAGCGCCGGACTCTCCCCGTCGATCGTGGCGGTTTCAGCGAACATCCGCCACAGCGAGCTGGCTGTTGCGATTACAAGCAGCGCAAGCAGGAACATCAGCACTAAGTTTTTCATTTGGGCTCTCCTCGATACGCGAAAGTTAGCCGGCTCGTTTAGAACCAGCTTACCGGAGAGCCTAGCGCATTATTTCCTAAGCGTCAATAACTGCCTGTGCACGTCTTCAGCTACATTCTGCCACAAGGCCAAGTCATGTCAAGTTCTTTTTAATCCGCTAATTCCCTCCTTTCACAAGCCACAGACTGTTGATAATGTCTCAGTTTGATTCTTGTAGCGGCGGTCTCCGACCGCCGGTCTTGAATCTTCAAAGAGTTCCGGCGGTCAGAGACCGCCGCTACAGCAAACCAACCCACTACTGGACTGTTCATGACCTAGGTAGGCGAAGTCCGCTAGAGTACGATGGTACTGGGCTGCGAACCTCTTGACATCTAGCTTGGGAATGCACGTTACCACGCCGGGGCCTTTGACAACGGGCAATTAGTCCGATAAGCTTGGCTTATGACAATTCCCACTGAACCTATTGGTAGCATTCCCAGACCAAATTACCTGATCGAAGCGATCAGGGATTTTCAGGACGGTCGCGCCACCCGAGAGAGGCTCGACTCGCTCTCTGCGCAGGCGGTGCGCGAGACAATCCAGAGCTTCGAAGCCACTGGGTCGCCAGTGATCACCGACGGAGAGCAGACCAAGCCGAGCTTTGCCACCTACCCCATTCATGGCCTCACAAACTTGGCGCCGGACGGCATCTCCATTCCTTTTGCGGACGGACACGTGCGCCAACTGCCCCGGTTGACCTCAGGCCCTTTCCATTACAAGACTCATGCAGCTTCCTATCTCGCGACGGCGAAACAGTACACCCAGACCCCGCTGAAACAGGCGGTCATTTCCGCCTCAGCCCTAAGTCTTTTGTACCCCCAAGTAGGCATTGAGGGGTATTCCCGAGAAGAGTTTCTGGATGACCTTGTCCATGAAGCCGAGGCCGATATCCGCACCTGCCTTGAGCAAGGCGCCTACAAAGTGCAGATCGACTTTACCGAGGGCCGCCTGTCCGTTAAGCTCGATCCTTCCCTCCGGCTCCTGCGCCAGTTCATCAGCCTCAACAATCGGGTGCTCGGTCGCTTCTCTCCAGACGAGAGACGGCGCATCGGGGTGCATACTTGTCCGGGTGGCGACCAGGATTCCACGCACAGCGCGGACGTTGATTACGCCAGTTTATTACCCGATCTATTCACGCTAGACGCTGGGAACTTTTACATCCAGTTGGCAAGCGAGAGAGAGCGTGGCCGCGTTCTGAGACTGATCAGGGAGTACGCCCAGCCGCATCACAAGATCTTCGTCGGCGTCATCGATCCCATTAATCCCCGGATCGAATCGCCGGAAGAAGTGCGGGATCGAGTTCTGGAAGCTGCTGAGTTGGTTCCTGTAGAGCAACTAGGGACTACGGATGACTGCGGATTCGCTCCTTTCAGCGACGACACCTCGACGGCGCGCGAGACAGCGTTCGAAAAGATCCGTGCTCGAGTGGCCGGCACCCAATTGGCGGCGAAGAAACTCGGGCTGTGACGCCAAAGCTCATTCTGCCCCAAAGGCACAGCGGGGAGTTTCACGGTACAGTACCAGGCCCGTGTCACAAATTCACCGCCTCGGATTCCCACCGCTTTTTTGCCCGCTGGCCATCGGATAGGCCGAAAACCACCACCCTACCCGGAAACCACCACCAGACGGGCACTGGGCCATCTTGGGGCTTGCTCGCCCTGTCCCTAACCACATGAAATTACGAGCTTTCGAGTCACGTGGTTTGGCAGGCCGATTGCCCCTACTATCGGCGTTGTAGTGCGGCAAGAACGGGGCTCGAGGGAGGCATCAAATGCCAAACGTAAAAGTCTTGACACTATTGGGAGTAGGCTTGTTGGTTGCACCGTTTGCACATGCCCAAGCTGGACCACAGGTTCAGCCGGGGTACGGGAATCAGGGCTACGGGAATCCTGGATACGCGGATCCGAATCAGGGCTATGGGAACCAGGGTTATGCGAATCCGGATCAGGGTTACGGGGACCAAGGCTATGGGGGCCAGGTCTACACGGATCCCGGGCCGCCTCCGGCGTGCCCGTATGGCTACTACCCCTATTACCCTTACGCATGCGCGCCCTACGGTTACTATGGACCTAGCTGGTTTTCGGGCGGAGTCTTTATCGGCATCGGGCCCTGGTGGGGCTGGGGCTGGCGCCACTTCTATGGGGGACGTGGCTTTGGCGGGCGCGGCTACTATGGAGGCGGGCGGGGCTTTTCCGGGAGCAGAGGATTTCGCGGTGGGTTCGGTAACGGTTACGCCCCTCGAGGCGGACGTAGCTTCGGTGGTAGCGGGCGTGCCTTCAATGGAGGCGGGCGTAGCTTCGGTGGAGGCGCACGTGCCTTCGGTGGTGGCGGACGTAGCTTTAGAGGTGGTGCACGTTCCTTCGGTGGCGGTGGACGTAGCTTCAGAGGCGGTGGACATGCCTTCAGTGGTGGCGGACATGGCCACGGTGGAGGCGGAGGCAGAGGTGGTTCCCATGGTGGAGGGCGCAGGTAGATTCCGCCATCACTCGAAACTCTCGCGGCCGACGGCATTTGCTGTCGGCCGTTTAGTAATGAGCTACCGACTGCGGCTTCGCGAACGAATCTAGCTCGTCGAATCTGAATGAGCACCCGGCATGGCGCGTGGTGGGCAACATATTGCGGGCTGCTTCGAGCGTGCTGACGCCCTCGAAGCCCGTGTAGGGGCGGGCTCTGCCGCCCTGGCTGCCCCTGCCCCCGGATCAGGGCGCCATAGCCGAAGGCTCAGACTCCCCGCTGATTGTGCGTCATGCCACGGCCCAGCCCTCGGACAGCACTTCCGCTTGTTCCAGTACTGTCTGTGTGGCTTTTTCCTGCTTGTCTGGCGGGTAGCCGTACTTTCGCAGAATGCGCTTCACCAGAACCTTAATGTGCGCGCGAACGTTCTCCCGCACGTTCCAATCGATGGTCGTGTTCTGCCTCACGGTCTTTACCAGCTCGCGAGCAATAGTTCGGAGGGTTTCGTCGCCCAAGACCTTCACGGCGCTGTCATTCACCTCGAGCGCGTCATAGAACGCCACCTCGTCATCCGTGAGCCCCAGCTTCACGCCTCGTGCGGCGTCCTCCCGCATCTGTTTGCCGATGGCAATTAATTCCTCAATGACCTTGGCAGTTTCGATTGCACGATTCTGATACTTGCGAATCGACGCTTCGAGCATTTCGGAGAATCGCCGCGACTGAATCACGTTTCGCTTCAGCCGCGTTCTGATCTCGTTACTGAGGAGTTTTCTCAACATTTCTACCGCGAGATTCTTCTGCGGTAGCTTACTTACCTCCGCAAGAAATTCATCCGAAAGAATCGATATATCGGGTTTCTTTAGACCCGCCGCCTCGAAGATGTCGATAACACCCTTGGGCGCCACCGCGCTTGAAACAATCTGTCGAATGGCGTGGTCCAGGTCCACCTCCGACCGCTGCTGCTCGTCCGCTCCCTTAGCCAGAACCGCGCGGACCGCCTGGAAGAATGCGACGTCATCGCGGATGTTCATCGCCTTGGGGTGAGGCACGGCCAGGGCAAACGCAGTAGAGAGGTCCTTCACAGCCTTGAACAGACGTTGTTTCCCATTCTCCTGCCGCAGAATATGTTCCTGCGCGGCGGGCAAAAGGCTGAGCCGCTGCGCCGGCGTTCCAGTTATCCAATCCGACCAATCGAAGCCATCGAAGAGCGCGCAACAGACTTCATGCTTGTCCAGCAGGGCCTCGACGGCTTCCTCCTGGGGCACTGCCGCCTGCCCGTGGCCGCCGCTTTCCGTGTAGGTGGTGAGAGCCTGCTTCAGTTCTTGCGCGATGCCCAGGTAATCCACCACTAAGCCTCCCGGCTTGTCCTTGAAGACCCGATTCACTCTCGCGATGGCCTGCATCAGGCCGTGATCGCGCATGTACTTGTCGAGGTACATGGTGTGGAGGCACGGCACATCAAACCCCGTCAGCCACATATCCCGCACGATTACCATTCTGAACGGGTCGTTTGGGTCCTTGAAGCGATTGGCGAGCTCTTCACGCCGGTTCTTCTCCCTGATGTGTGGCTGCCAATCCAGCGGGTCGGCGGCGCAGCCGGTCATTACAATCTTGAGCGAGCCTTGGGCATCGTCGCCGCCGTGCCACTCCGGCCTTAACTGAACGATGGCGTTGTAAAGCTCGACGCAGATGCGGCGGCTCATGCAGACGATCATGGTCTTCCCATCCATTGCTTCCAACCGGGCTTCGAAGTGCTTCACCAAATCCTTGGCGATAAGCTTCAGCCGTTTCTCCGCGCCAACCACCGCTTCGAGCGCCGCCCATTTGGATTTCAGCTTCTCCCGCCGCTCCACTTCTTCGCCTTCTGTCACCTCCTCAAACTGCGGGTCGATTCTCGGTCTTTCGTTTTGGTCGAGCTCCAAGTTCGCGAGGCGGCCTTCGTAATAGATGGGAACTGTGGCCTTGTCCTCCACGGCACGCTGAATGTCGTAAACGCTGATGTAATCGCCAAAAACTGAGCGAGTGTTGGCGTCGGCCTTTTCGATGGGCGTGCCGGTAAAGCCAATAAACGACGCGTTGGGCAACGCATCGCGCATACGCTTCGCAAAGCCGTCAATGAAGTCGTATTGGCTGCGGTGGGCTTCGTCCGCGATCACCACGATGTTGTGCCGCTCCGAGAGGTGCTCACCATCTTGCATCGGCATGAACTTCTGAATGGTGGTGAAGACAATTCCGGCTGACGAGACGTTGAGCAAGAGCTTTAGATGCTCGCGATCCTCCGCTTGCTGGGGCGGTTGTCGTAGGAGCTCGCTGCACCGCGAGAAAGTCCCAAAGAGCTGATCGTCCAGGTCATTCCGGTCGGTGATCACGACAATCGTCGGATTCCGCATTTCCGGTTCGAGCACCAAGCGCCCGGCGTAGAACACCATGGTCAGGCTTTTGCCTGAGCCTTGCGTGTGCCACACCACCCCCGCCCGCCTGTCCCCATTCGGGCGAATGGCCTTAATAGTGGTCCGGACGGCTTTTTTCACGGCGTGGAACTGGTGGTAGCCGGCAATCTTCTTCACCGGGTCGCCTTTCCCGGCGTCCTCAAACACGATGAAGTAGCGGAGAAAATCGAGAAGGCGGCGCTTTTCAAACAGCCCCTGAATAAGCACCTGTGATTGAGGGATCGAAGCCGGCGCAAGTTCCTCACCTTCAACGGTTCGCCAGGGCATGAACCACTCCCGGTCCGCCGACAGCGACCCCACGCGTGCTTCCAGACCGTCGGAAATTACCAAAAGCTCGTTGTAGACGAAGAGAAAAGGAATCTGGTCTTTATAAGTCTGAAGCTGGTTGAAGGCGTTCGAGATCGTGGCGTTCTCGTCGGCGGAGTTTTTCAGCTCGATTACAGCGATGGGCAAACCGTTTAGAAAAACCACTACATCGGGGCGGCGCATGTGCTGCCCTTCCGCCACGGTGAACTGATTCACCGCCAGCCAGTCGTTGTTTTCCGGGTTATCGAAGTCCACCAGCCAAGCCTGTGCCCCGGCAATGGAGCCGTCCGGTCGGGGATACTCTACATTGACGCCATCCACGAGCATGGAATGCAAATCACGATTGCGGGTGACGAGCGAAGGAGAGTCAATCCGTGCAAGCTTTCGGAATGCGTCGTCGAGCGCTTCAGGCGGAAGGTTTGGATTTAGCCTTGCCAGTGCTTGGCGCAAGCGCCCTTCCAGGATCACGTCCCGATATTCGGGGTCGCATCGTTCGGCCCCCGCCTCGCCATAGGCGATTTCCGGGCCGTAAAGAACCGTATAGCCCAGCCCCTTGAACCATTCGAGGGCCGCTTCCTCAACCACGGACTCAGAAAATGTATTCATGGTATCGCCAGGCCTTAGCTCCACATTCTTGCGGAGCTTTGCGCTTTTTAACTTAAACTCCGTGCCTCAGTGTCTCCGTGGTTCCATCACAACACCATGCGCTTGATCCCTTGACGCAGGATGGGGACGTTGAAGTTCAGGATAAGACCCGTATGAATTCCCGCCAGGCGCAGGTACGTCAGGATCTGGGCTTCGTGAATGGGCAGGAGCCGGTCGACGGTCTTTAGCTCCACAATCACTCGGCCTTCCACCACCACGTCCAGGCGGTAGCCACAGTCCAGGTGTACCCCTTTGTAGACCACCGGCAAGGGTTGTTGCCGCGCAAAAACGATTCCCCCCAGCTTCAACTCGTGGCACAGGCACTCTTCGTAAGCAGATTCGAGCAGACCCGGGCCGAGCACCCGATGGACCTCAATCGCCGCGCCGATAATCTTCTCCGTCAGGGGGTCATTTTCAATCATATCTTTTCCTTTTCACCGCTGAGGCACTGAGACACTGAGCAGTTCCTTATTGGACCTCGGGGCCTCTGTGCCTCACTGGTTCTTCATGCCTTCACCCGAATCTCGCCGGAAATCAGCTTGGGCAGAAGCGCGTCGCGAAGCCTAGAAAGAGTGTGAGATTCCCAGACGTTCACGAGAACCCGCATAAACAGAGGCGTGACTAGCCTTTCAAGGTGCCCGAGAATTTGTTTCGGCGGCAGAAGAATGGTCGAACCAGCGAAGGTGCTGGTCGTGATCGTGTCGAAAACGGAGCCATGCGCTCCTTGCACTAACCTTTCCATTTCATGGAGAAGTTGACAGTAAAGTACAAATGGCGTGCCGGTCAAGCCTTCCAGCGCATAACACGTCTGGTTCATCGCCATTTCCCGCCCAAGAAGAGCCATCCTTCCCGTTGTAGCCCCACGAGCGACAACTACAGTGCAAAAGGCAGGAATCAACTGTGTGGCACTTTCGGCGAGCCCTTTCTCAGTGATTGTTCGCTCTGTCGCTATGATGAAGGTCTCGCTACACTGGGATACGTCCTTCGCGCTGGCCCACAGAATGTCTCCGCCCCAGTAGTCCTCTCGGTCTGTCTTTGGGGTGCCGCCACTTAGTAGTTTGGCACTTTCTAAAAATGACCCGACGCGCCAGCTTTTCGGTGTCTCACCCAACACGGAGTCTTCGAAGGAATCGGGGAACAGGTCGGCGAGGCGCTTGGGCAGGCCCGGGTCGCGGCCTTTGACTTTGGCGCGGACGGGGTCGAAGTCCACAAACCACGACTCAAAGAGCGCCCGCGCAATCGCCTCCAGCGTCTCGTTCATCCGCCGGTTGAGCTCGATCTTGTCGTCCAGCGTGCCGAGAACGTGGGCGATGGCGCGCTGCTCGTTTGAATCGGGAACACGGACCGGCATGTCGTAGATGTAGTTTCGGTTCAATGAAGGCTGTGCGCTCCCTGAGTTGTACAGAGCGAGGCCTAAAGTCTTAAGCCAGTAGTAACAGAACCTCGGGTCATTTCCCCGAAAGTCGGTCACATACAGGCAAGTGTTGAGAGGCCAATAATCTCGTTCCACATAAGACACCACCCCGATCGAGGCGCCGCTGCGACCGATCGTGACCCCCGGTCCCTTCGCGCGCGGTTCGTTGTGCCATCCCGTGATGCCAAACGAACCCACGATAGGAATAGTACCGGCTTGGCGTTCCTGCTCGGGCAGGTCATGGCCCCGTTGGAGCCGGACTACGTCCCCCAGCGTGGTTTCGCGCCAGTCACCCGCCTCGCTCCTGCTTTTCACCCCCTGAATAACCTCGTATTCTTTTTCGATCACTTTTTGGAAGTCCGGGGAGATGGCGTGCCAATCGAGCACCTCGACGCGGAAGGGCAGATCGGATTCTTCGAAGGCCTCCCTGAGGTGGCGGAGCGTATCGTCGTCGAGTTTGCCGGACCCTACGACTGCCAAATCGAAATCGGAGTAGTCCTTTGCGGTCCAATCCACGCGTGAGCCGAAGGCGCGGACCTCGCACGCCGGTACATACTCCCTAAGGATTCGCCGGACCGTTTCCAAATGGTGAGGGGCCAGATCAATCATTACGCTTTTCCAGTGCTGCGAGGAGGCGCGCGGCGTCGCGGGCGAAATCATGGGCGGTGTTATAGACCTTCTCGGCGATCTCCGGCTGATAGATGTGGGACGTCAGGTTTCGCGCCTCGTGATACCGCATCCATTGCTCCACGTCGACAATCAGGCGGTTCTCCGCCCCGAGGCGGAAAAGTTCACGGCGGGTTACGCCATCGACCGCCGTAGCACTGACGTTCGTTTCCAGCCAACGCTTGATAAATTTCCAACATAACTCGTAGGTGAATTCGAAATGCTGGATCACTCCCGCCTGGATGGTATTCCTCGTGACATCATCCAATTTGTCCATCAATTGCGCGTCGTCGCTTTTCGCTAATGCCGCCGCCAGGGCGGAAACGGCTTTCTTCAGGCTGCTGAGGTCCAGCATCATAGGGCCCTCCACGCTTCAAATAGTCATCCCCGCCCATACCCGAGCTTCTCCAGGTTCTCTGCGATCATCTTGTCGAGATTGGCGCCTTCCTGAGTCTGTTGGCGAAGTTGGGCTGTGAGGCGTCTCATCTTTTGCTCGAACGGTTCTCCGTCGTCTTCGACCCTCTCCGCGCCCACATAGCGGCCAGGGGTCAGCACATGCCCGTGTTTGCGGATGTCATCGAGCTTCTCCGCTTTGCAAAAGCCGGGCACGTCAACGTATTCTGCTGCGCCCCGGTCCCCACGCCAGGCGTGGTAAGCTCCGCCGATCTTGGCGACGTCTGCGTCGGTGAGTTCACGGTGCACTCGGTCCACCAACGTCCCCATCTTGCGCGCATCAATGAAGAGCGTTTCGCCTCGACGCTCTCGGAAGCGTCCATTCTTCTTGTGCCTCGCCAGGAACCAGAGACAGACGGGAATCTGCGTCGAGTAAAAAAGCTGGCCGGGCAGCGCCACCATGCAGTCCACCAAATCAGCCTCGATAATGTTTTTGCGGATTTCACCTTCACCGGACTGGTTTGACGACATAGAGCCGTTGGCCAGCACAAAGCCCGCGAGTCCCGTCGGCGCAAGGTGGGAAATGAAATGCTGCACCCAGGCAAAGTTGGCGTTGCCCGCCGGGGGCACTCCGTATACCCAGCGCCTGTCTTGCTTCAGCAATTCACCGCGCCAGTCGCTGTCATTGAACGGTGGATTGGCGAGGACATAATCAGCTTTGAGGTCAGGATAGCGGTCATTGTGGAAGGTGTCGCCGTGGGCAATCTGCGCGTCGATGCCCCGGATGGCGAGGTTCATCTTGGCTAGCCGCCAGGTTGTGTAATTGGATTCTTGTCCGTAGATAGCGATATCGCCGATTCTGCCGCTGTGGGCTTCGATGAACTTCTCGCTCTGTACGAACATCCCGCCCGAGCCGCAGCAAGGATCGTACACGCGGCCCTTGTAAGGCGCGAGCATCTCTACCAGCACCCGCACGACCCATGACGGCGTGTAGAACTGCCCGCCCTTCTTGCCTTCGGCGCTCGCAAACTGCGAAAGGAAATACTCGTAGACCCGCCCTAAGACGTCCTTCGCCCGGTCGGCGGGGCTGCCAAGGCCGATGTCGCTCACGAGCTTGATAAGCTGCCCGAGCCGCTGCTTGTCAAGGCCAGGGCGGCCGAAATCCTTGGGCAAAACACCCTTCAGAGACGGGTTGTCGCGCTCAATGGCGCTCATCGCGTCGTCCACGAGCTTGCCGATGGTCGGTTGTGGCGCGTTGTCCCGTAAAAATGACCAACGAGCCTCCTTCGGCACCCAGAAGATGCTGGTGGCGCGATACTCGTCCACGTCCTCTGGGTCTGCGCCCTCGGCCTTCTGCTTTTCGAGTTCAGCGTGCTTGGCCTCAAAGGCGTCCGAAATGTATTTGAGGAAGATTAGCCCGAGCACCACATGCTTGTACTCGGCCGCGTCCATGTTGTTGCGCAGCGCGTCCGCCGCCGCCCAGAGCTTCGATTCAAATCCAAGAGGAGTGCCGTTCGCCAAGGAAGTTTACCTATCCAGTTTTTGGTTTAGGTGGCGTGAGCTAGCGTCTAGGCCGCAATGCGAATGCGGGACTCACAGCCAGAGGCGAAGTATACAGCCAAAAAATCTCCTGCGCCACAGGCTCTGCACACAGGCTTTGCGGCTTTTCGGCTCCCACGTTAGGCGGGCTGGCGCAGACGGTCTCCTCTTACGGTCTGCGATCTCCCGAAGGGACGCTCGAAGTTGTTACGCGGATCTATCGGCCTTCACATTCAACCCCTGAGTGGTTGAGGGATCCCCGCCGCGACTAGAGTCCTGCTACGTTCACTTATTCAAAATAGATTGGCGCACCACTCCCTGGCCCCCTCCTCAGAGAGGAGGGGAATTCACGGGTTGCCTCCCGACCTTCGTAAGGAAGGGGGAATTCACGGGTTGGCTCCCCTCCTTAGTAAGGAGGGGGCCAGGCGGTGGTTGCTGTAAAGAATAAGCTGGGACAGGACCCTGGCGACCCCACGTTTCACCGTGAATGCCCGAAGGGCATTAACATCATTAGCCGTAGGTGGAACCTACGGGGGAACAGCCATCCCGCTTCGATCCCCGCCGACCCCGAAGGGGTCGAATCTGCCGCCGTTGAACCCCTTCGGGGTTCGTTAACCCGCGTTCTTTGCGCTATCCGTAGGTTTCATCCCGCGACTGCGGGACTAATGATATTGGGCCCCTTCGGGACCCACTTGTGCCACACCGCCTTTTCGGTAGTGGGTCACTTTGAATCCGCCAAGCTATTAGCAATCGCGCTCAACGGGATGGGGTTGGAACCACGTAGCTCCCCCGAATGGACTGCGGGCGGCAAAATCCGGCGGAGGCGGCGAATAACCAATATGAATGTCTGAAACCTCTTGCATCCAACTCGGATTGTATTGGAGGCGCTGCCCCACATCAGACCACCGACATACGAGATGCCCCGTCTCTGTTTGCCATGTCGATACCATTCCGGTGAACCTCCGAAGTTCTGACAGGGCAATGATACCACGGTCGTCCGGCGCCGACTTGTTTTCACAATAACCCACCGCTTTTTTCAAACTGACCCACACCGCCTTTTCAATTCGATGGAGTTCGTCGTCTTTGATTTCCGCGAATGTCGGCCTTTTCGCGCCTGACCTCCCGCGTATGACCTTTTGTCCCTTGCACTTTTTACTTGACAGACCCCACGAGATTAAGTAGCCTATCATGCTGGTTATGGGAAGAGAAATCAGGGAAGCCAAGGGCGGGAACGGCGGCGGCAAGGCGGAGACAACGAGATGCGCGCCGGCGAAATACGCCGCGTCAACGGAAAAAGATGTTATTTAGTGGAAACGAACTCACTAAGCTATTTAGAATGAATAACTTAGCTTTTTACAATGCTGAAAACGAACTCATTTTTGAGCGCAAAAGAGCGCAATTCGGGCCCAAAAATGGTAGAAAAAGAGCCTTTTTGTGTCTTCGAACCCGAAAACGCGACGCGCCAGGCGCCGCTGGGCGCGTCCTACGGGGGGGCTAGAGAGAACGTGAATCGCGCGATAGCAGATACTAGAACCGCAACTGCAGAATTCGGGAATCAGCCGGGGAAAAGCCGCGCACACGAGAACCGGAGGTCCGCGCTACCGGGGCTTCTTTTCGAGCGCACGCTCGAGGGCCGCCATGACTTCATCCAGGCGAAAGGGTTTCACCACGTAGTCATCCGCGCCACTCTTCACCGCATCGACACCCGATTGAACGTCGCCGCCGCCGGTTGCGATGAGGAAACACATCCTTGGGTACTTGGCGCGCGCAGCTTCAAGCAGCGCCAGGCCGGAGATGCCCGGCATGCGCAGGTCGGAGATGAGCGCGTCGAACTCCTGTTGCTTCAGGATCTCGAGCGCCTCGTTGCCGCTCGAGGCAGTCTGACAATAGAACCCCGCCCGATCGAGCAGCGCTTTCAGCAGCAAACAGATTCCGGGCTCGTCATCAACGATGAGCACCCGGGCATGTGCGTTGATAGATTTCCCTTGATTGTTGAGCGCATCCATGACGTTGCCTCACCTTCAAGATTACGCTTCACTCGGAACGCGAGCAAGCGCATTGGGCACGGCCGGCTTCGCCTGTGAGGTGGCACAGGCACTCTTGCCTGTGCTGATTGGCGTAATGCGTCCGGCAAAGGCCGAGGCAAGGATGCCTTTGCGACATTTTGTCTGGTGACGAAAATGTCACTCACCATCTGTTACTTGTGTTACCATATCCCCCAGGCAGGAAGAAGCAGCGGAATTATCTCACGTTGCAGCGCTGGATGGCCGATTCCTTCACTGGAGGCTGGGCATCCGATTTCGGCGTTAGCACAGTAGCGTGGGCATGGGGTTGCGTTTCCAAAAGTGCGGGCGAAACTGAAACCGGTTGAGGTGAGTTCATGAACCTTCTTCGGAACATCTGGGGGTGGGTCGCAGGACAGTTCTTCCGCGAGGTTCCGGCGGATGATGCTCTCTGTGAATTCGACTGCCGAAAGCCGCAGTGTTACGAAGGGGAATGGGAAAAGTGCATGCGTCGCTTGCAGCGTGCGGCAGGGGAATTGATGCCTGCGAAGCCGCAAGCACCTTGCGCTGACGAAGCGGGACGCAACAACCCCGCTTGATGTCGCGACGCTACGCTCAAACGCTGTCGACTGGGGCCGATGCCGGCGGGCTCGAGCCGTTCACTCGATACACCAAGCTTCGATCCGGCTCCCAGGAGAGATAAACCTTCGCGCCGGGCGAAGTCCGCTCGAGGGGAAGAGCGTTTGCCGCCATCGCCCCTCGCACCACCAGCCGTTCGCCGCTCGCAATCCGGACCGTCCAGCGGCGGCTGCCACCTTCGAAGATGGCCTCCACAACTTCGCCGGGCACAATATTAACCGCCTCGCTGCTGGGTCGAGGGCGGCCCAGTGTTAGTCGCATGGCCTCCGATCTCACGCCCAATACTGCGGCAAGACCGGGATCCAAATCCATCGAATTCCTCGACCAGAGGACCAAGCCATTCGCGGTCTGGAAGCGAGTGCCCAAGGTGGAATGGTTGAGGCATTGCACTGGAAAGAAATTCTCCACACCCATGAATTCCGCGACGAAGGGCGTCCGAGGCGCGCCGTACGTCTCCTCCGCCGGTCCCGCCTGCTCGAGACGCCCATGATTGATGACGGCGATGCGGTCCGACATCACGAGCGCCTCTTGCTGGTCGTGAGTAACGAAGATGAACGTGATTCCCAGGCGCTCGCGCAGACGCTTGAGTTCCACTTGCATTTGCTGTCGAAGTTTCTGATCGAGCGCGCCCAACGGCTCGTCCAGCAGCAGCACTGCGGGCTCGAGCACCAGAGCCCGCGCCAGCGCCACGCGTTGCCGCTCACCGCCACTCAATTGATGCGGGTAGCGGTCTTCTTTTCCGGGCAGCTCTACCATCTCCAGAAGGGAGCGTACGCGCGTGCGGATTTCCGCCGCCGACAAATGTTTTTGCTCGAGGCCGAACGCCACGTTGCGGAACACATTCAGGTGGGGAAACAGCGCATAGTGCTGGAAGACGGTGTTCACATTGCGGCGGTAAGGCGGGAGGGGAGATGCGTCCCGGCCGTTGATCAGGATTTGCCCGCACTGCGGCTGCTCGAATCCCGCCACCAGTCGGAGGATCGTGGTCTTCCCGCTTCCACTGGGGCCCAGCAGCGTTAGAAATTCTCCCCGCCGTACCTCCAGGGAAAAATCCTCCAGCGCTGTATGTTCCCCGTAGCGCTTGCTAACGCTCCGAAGTTCGACAATGCACTGCGGCAACTCTTCCAATTTGTAAGCTGGCTCCACCGCCTCGTGGGATTTTCAAACTAATCCTACTCGCCACACAAAAAAATGACAAGAGAGATTTTCGTATTTTTGATTTGCGATTTGCAATTTGCGGTTGCGGGATCCACGTGGCATAGCGCTGCAACGTAACAACGCATCGGGGGATTAGCTTTTCGGTTTGTCATTTGCGGTTGATTCGCGATTCCCAGTCTTCGCTGCCTCCGAAATCTGCAATTTGGCATTGCGCCTGCGCGTGCTGTTTCCTTGCCCGCACCTTGACACTGTTTGCCGCCCTGTTACTCTAGTAGTGTGATTTTGATCGCACTTCGCTCGGAACTGAGAGCTGACGGCCGAAAGCCTTTATGTCAAAGAAGCAAAAAGAAACAGTCCAAAAACAATTCACCAAGACGGCCGACGCGTTCGCCAAGTTCGCGGTGCGCGATTCAGCCGATGTACTGGCCGAAAAAGTCGAATTCGCCAAGCCCCAAGCTCACGAATTTGTGCTCGATGTCGCCTGCGGGCCGGGCGCCTTTGTTCTGGCTGTCGCCCCGCGGGTGAGTTTTGCAATCGGCATCGACTTGACGCCTGAGATGCTTCGCCAGGCGCGCCAATTCCAGGCCGAAAAGCAGATCGTCAATGCAGCCTTCGCTCGCGCCGATGCCGACTGCCTTCCCTTCCCCGATGCCTCGTTCGATTTGGTCAGTTGCCAGCATGCCTTTCACCACATCCCCAAGCCGAAGCAGGTTCTGCTGGAAATGACCCGGGTAACGAAACCCGAGGGCCGGCTGCTGATTCTCGATCCGCTGGCTCCGGAAAGCGACGCCAAATTCGATCTCTATAATCAGATCGAAAGACTTCGCGATCCTTCTCACACTTCTTCGCTTCGCCTCACCACTTTCCTCAGCATGTTCGAGGAGCACGGCCTCGAGATATTCCGCCAGTCACTCCGCCGCCGGCCGCGATCTTTCAATCAATGGATGCAGCGCGCCGGACTCGAGCCGGGCCGAAAGCGTTACGCCGAAACTCGAACACAATTGGAAGAATCCATGGTGGGTGATAAAGCCGGCTTCTCCGCGCGCGCCGATGGTGATGACATCGAGATTATCCACAACGAGGGCATGTTCCTGGCTCGGCGGCTGCCCAACGATGGCGTGTAGTGCCAATAGCATCGACTGCCCTCTCAAGGTATCAACTGCCCTCTCCCGAAGTATCGACTGCCCTCTCCCCTGGGGAGAGGGTGTCCCGCTCCGGCGCCTTCACCAGCCGGAGCGGGACGGGTGAGGGGTCTTTTCGTACGTTTACTTGGGCGCGGCAAAACACGCCTCCGACACCTGCGACACTGAGCTGATCCGAATTGTGGGTTCGGTGACCATCTCCCGGCGACTGTTGAGCTTGAGACGCGGACGTCCTAAGTTTTGTGTGTGCGACGATCTCCTCCGCGTTAGAATGTGACGCACGTGCCACGATCGCTGCTTTACTGCGGCATGGCGACTCTGGAGTTCCGCCATGAAACGCGTCATTCGTTACATGTTCATCTTTCTTGGTGCGCTCATCGCCGGTGTTTACCTGCACGAGGTTGGACACGCGGTAGCTGGTTGGGTTGAAGGTGTTGCCGTCGTCCCTACCCCGGCGAAGGAGTACGTTCTCCAATCTCAATTGGACTGGAGCAAGTATGTCTGGGTCGCCCTTGGGGGAGTTATAGGGACAACGGTGGCAGTCTTGGCGGCGGGGGCGCACTTTTCGCGCAAGCCGTGTTTTGACAGGGAGGCAATACTAGCCGGATCGCTTGTTCCCGTCGGCCTCTATGCGCTTCGCTTTCTGCTCGTCGGGCGGGGGCACGACGACACCGAATGGCAAGCCGCCCAAACCGCCCTTGGCCTTGCGGCTGCAGGCCATGCGATTGATGTTTTCTTTTTGTGCCTGTTCATTGTGGGAGTGATCGTCTGGGGTGTTCGACTGCGGCCGCGATGGTCGTCTCTCTTAAGACTCGTCCCCCTGGCGGTAGGCGGGACAGTCCTGCTCGTCGCACTTCAACTCGGCAATAACGCGGTGTTTGACCGCATGTTTCCTGTCGTTACGGTGGTCAACGTTCCAGCGGGACTCGATCCTCGCTGAGTCTATCGAGTGAACGGCCACTCGCCCCTCATTCGTGAACGAATGAAGTAGGCCGCGCTGCCCACCGCGAAAACCGCCAAGGCGAAGAAGAGCGACCTTCGCTCGGCGGTTCCCAGCACGTAGAGCCAACCCAGAAGCGAGACGATTCCCGGCACCGGGTAAAACCACATGCGGAAGGGCCGCTGGAGTTGTGGAGACTTAAAGCGTAACAAGAAAAAGCCTACCGTCTGGGGCAAATACTGGATCAGCACGCGGGTGGCGACCAGCCCTCCGATGACCTCGCTCAGATGGCCGAGGCTGAAAACGGAGGCCACAATTCCCAGGGTAATGAGTGAGACATACGGGAATTGGCCTTTGGGATGAAGGCGCGCGAAGACGCGGAAGAAGTTCCCGTCCAGGGCCGCAGCGTATGGAATGCGCGAATATCCCAGCAGCAATGAGAAAACCGAGGAAAAAGCAATCCAGAGCAGCAGGCATGTCATCACCTTGCCTGCCCTCGCACCTTGGAGCGTTTCGATATAGAGGGAGGCAATGAAGCGGCTGTGAATGGCCTCGCGCCACGGAATTACGCTGAGGAAGGAGGCGGTCATCAGCACGTACAGGGTTCCCACGGAGAGGATGGAAAACATGATGGCGCGAGGAATCACGCGGCCGGGATCGCGGATCTCTTCGGCAAGGTAACAGACATTGTAATAGCCGAAGTAGTCGTAAAGAGCATAAAGCGTGGCATGGCCGAGCCCCGCCCAGAAGATCCAGTGCAACTGAAAGGCGCCTGGGGGGAAATCCGTCAGGCGGGCCGCGCTCAGGTGTGGCAGCCCGGAAAAGATGATCCAAAAGCATCCCAGGATCACCCCGCCCACCAGCACCACTGAAACGTTCCCGAGCGCGCCGATGCGCCGGTAAAGCAGCGCCACCAGCAACAGGGGGAAGAGCGCCGCGATGATTCGCGCCTCACCGGACGAAAGGCCGGGCAAGAGATAGCGAAGATAATTGGCGAAGCCGATGCTGCCGCTGGCCACCGAAAGTGGGGCGGAAAACATGATCTGCCACACCATGAGGAATGAGAACCAGCGGCCCGCGCCGTGCGCTCCGTAGGCTTCGCGCAGGTAGTTGTAGCTCCCTCCCGCCTTGGGCATCGCCGCCCCCAGCTCCGCCCAGACCAAGCCGTCGCAGAAAGCCAGTAGCGCTCCCACCAACCACCCCAGCATGGCCTGCGGACCTCCCATGGTGGCCAGGAAAAGGGGGATGGTGATGTACGGGCCAATCCCCACCATGTCGGTAATGGCCAACGAGGTGGCTTGGATCAGCCCCAGTTCGCGACGTAAAGCCATATGGAAGTGGTTGGTCGTCAGTTGTCCGTGGTCAACTGGCAACTGCCGACTGAGAACTGGTCACTTGCTTTTCAGCAGCCGCAGCAGCTCGGCCTTGGCTTTCGGCCCCGGCGCCAGGGATTTGGCAGTGAGGCTCAGCAGATAAACCGTTCGAGCGGCTTCCTTGAGTCTCTGCGCGCAATTCGCGCAGCCCTGAGCAAGGTGCGCGCGCAGTTGCAGCGACTCCTCGTCCGCGAGCACCCCGAGCAGGAACAATTCGTAAATATTCTCTAGATGTCGGCAGTCCAAGTTCCCAACACCGCGTGTTGGCGGTGCCTCAAAAAGGTAAAAGCAGCGCGCAATCCCGCGTTGACTTTGCCCAGGGGCTCAGCGAGCTGCGCAGCAATTTCGGATTCGGTATAAGCGTCGAAAAACGCCAACTCCAGGGCGCGCCGCTGGGGCTTGGGCATTTGGTTGATAGCTCTTTGCAGCAGGCCCAAACGCGCATCCACGGAAGCAATGTCCTCCGGTTGCGGCAGCCAGAGCTCAGGAGACGCGGCGAGGAACATCAAAGTCTGCGAGTCATTCTTGCTGGTTGGACGCTCCCGCAGCTTGTGCTCCCGGCGCGTTGAGTCCAGTGACTTGTCCGACTGCTTCTCGTGCTTCGCTTGTCCCTGCCTGAGGGAATCCTGCTCGAGTCGACCTGCGCCTGCCCGCTGGGCACGAAGGCGCTGGAAGCCTTCGTTCCGCGCCATGAGCACTAGCCAAGCGGCCACGCTCCCCTTGCTTTGCGCGAGGCTGGGGGCTTCCTTCCACAGTCGCAGGAAAACCTCCTGCAGAGCGGTCTCAGCGCCGGATCTCGAGGACAAAATCCTGACCAGCAGCCCCATCAGCTTGGGGGCGAATCGGTCGTACAAGCTTCCAAGCGCTTCTGCATCGCGCTCCGCCACGCGGCCCAGAAGCACCTCCGTCCGCACTTCCGCGTTCCTATCCGCGGGCTTCGAGGAGCCTGTAATACCTTCGTTAGACATGCCGTCTCTGTGGATGCTGCCTCGCTTGGTGGACAAAACGCCGCAGCCTGCCCTGCCCTCGCCACGGTTTTTTTAATGATGGCTATAAAAAGGAACGATTGGACTCCTCAACCCCTCCAGGCTAGATTTAAGTCGAGTCCCGCCGGAGCATCGGATCTTCGTCGAGAGGACCTTGCCCCCAGGGCTTCGCGGCATGACCGCGGCGGGACCGAGTTCCTCTTCTTCAATTCGGGCCCCTAGCGAGGGGCCCGAGTTTTTTTGGCCTTACGACGCAGCCGAACCCAGTATCTTCTTCTTGCCGGCATCCCAATAAGCTATGCTGCCGTTGAAGTACGAATAATTAGCCATGTGGCAGCAAATAGCCGCGTTGTTTCCGAAGGTTGCATCCTCTACCGAAGGTCGGCGTGTTCTTACAGACTCGAAGAAGTTCCACAAATGCTCGCGGTCGTCGTTGTACTCCGGGGGCGCATAATACCGCGTTGATTCCACCGTCGAGAAGGAACCGGGGCTTGACTGATGTTCTTGGTGCCATCCCTCGGCAAAATCGGCTCGCATTTTCCTGGGCCAGCCCGGAGTGCAGGGCGCGTAGTCGGCGCCTGATTGCGGCGTCAGAGTCAGTTCGCCGTTGCGGATCTCGAGCAGTCCCCGCGTGCCCATGAATCGCGTCACCTCCTCCGCCTCAGTGTTCAACGTCACTCGCAGGGTGGCGCGGAATTGCGGATATTCGTATACAGTCGTCATCGAGTCGGGGACGTCCCGCCCATCATGCCAGCGGAAGAGGCCGCCCATGGACATGGCGCGCTTGGGCGGGGCGGCGATTCCCGCCACATAGTGGATGCCGGTCAAGAGATGCACGTAAAGGTCGCCGGGGATACCTTCGCCGTAATCCTGCCAGCAACGCCAGCGGGTAAAATGCAGGGCATTGAAAGGCTTCTTGGGGGCCGTGCCCAGCCAGGTTTCCCAATCCAGAGTCTCCGGGGACAAATCCGGCGGCACCGTGTATTCCCAAGCGCCGCAAGGGTCGTTGCGGCCCATCTGAGCTTCGACCAGGCAGACATCGCCCACCTCGCCCCTTTCGTAAAGCTCCTTGGCTTTGGTATACACGATGTCGCTGCGGCGTTGGCTGCCGATTTGCACTATTCGCTTGTTCTTCTGTTCCGCCGCAATCATCTCAAACCCGTCTGCCACCGTGTGGGACATGGGCTTTTCGCAGTAAACATCTTTGCCGGCATTGCAACAGTCCACCACGATCTGCTTGTGCCAGTGGTCAGGGACCGCCGCTACGATGCAGTCGATATCCTTGTTGTCGAGGAGCTCTTTGTACTGCCGGGTGGTGGGAATCTCCTTGCCGACGATCTCCTTGGCCAACTCGCGCCGCCCGTCGTACAAATCGCAAGCGGCAATGCACTCCACTCCCGGCAGCCCGATGCTTGTGCGAAGAAGCCCGGAGCCTTGCATGCCCACGCCAATAATCCCCATCCGAACGGTGTCGCCGGACGGCGCCGGCCGCGGCAACGCGTAAGAGGGCCCGGGATCCAAAAGAATCGACCGGCTTGCCAGCGTCGCGCCCGCTGCGCATGCGGTCGCCTGCATGAATCTACGTCTCGAAATCCGCTGCTCACTCATGGGATAAGTCCTCCTGAATGTTTCAATCAGTGCTTTTTCCGCCGGCGTTTATCCTAATCGGCGGGCAAGCCAAGATCAAGGAAGAATCTCGCCCCCCCTGTTATCCTGAGAGGTCCGGACGACGAACGATCTCTGCAGTTCGTTGGCTATGCGAGAAACCACCCGGATTCTTCAGCCCCAACGACGAGACCTCGGTCGAAAATCACATCATTGCCGCGCAAGCGGTAATCCACTTGTCCGAGGTGGACCTCTGCCTGCCGGGGATAACACCCGCCACGTGCTTAAGAGGCAATCCTCTTCGCACTGGCGTCCCAGACCGCCGGCGTCTTGTGGAAGTAGGAGTAATTCGACAAGTGGCAGCCGAGGGCCGTATTGTTACCAAACACCTCGTTCTCAACGACGGGCTGGCGCGTCCTCACGGCACGGAAGAAGTTCGCTTCGTGGTCGGACATATCGCTGTAGTGGGGCGGCGTCGTGTAGACATCGTCTTCGTCTTCGATCTTGAATTGTCCCGGCGGCGGAGCGGGATGTTCAGCGCGCCAGTTGGCCAGATACTGTTCCCGCATTTTCGCCGGCCAGCTACCAATCGAGTAGTCCTCGGGTTGCTGGCAGGACGCTTGTGGCCTGAAAGTGACCGTGGTCTCATTGATAAGCATGGTGCCGTTCTTGCCGTAGAAAGCGAATAACTCGTTCTCGTAATTGTTATTATGGTTGCACCGCAGCACGACTTGGAAGTGCGGGTAATCGTACATCGTCCAGAGAAGGTCCGGGAACTCCCTGCCGTCTTTGTAGTAATAGAGCCCGCCGGTGGAAAGGGCGCGCTCCGGCGGCATATTGGTGCCGGTCACAAAGTGAATTCCCGAGAGCAGGTGAACGAATAAGTCGCCCGCCAGGCCGGCCCCGTAATCACGGTAGCAGCGCCAGCGGAAGAAGCGCTTGGCGTCGAACGGCCGCTGGGGCGCCCCGTCCAGCCAGGTGTTCCAATCGATCGTCTGCTCGCTGGCGTCGGGCGGAATCGGATACACCCAGGCCCCGCTGTCGGTGTTCCTATCCCACGCCGCTTCGATGGTGTCCACGACGCCCAGCCTGCCCGAATCCCAAATCTCCTTCGCCTTGGCGTAGAGAATCGAGCTTACCCGCTGGCTGCCGACTTGCATGATGCGATTGTTTTTCTGCACAGCCGCCACCATAGCCAGTCCGTCTTCGACGCTATGCGACATCGGCTTTTCGCAGTATACGTCCTTCCCCGCCTCGACCGCCTCCGTCACTACCTTGCGATGCCAATGGTCCGGTGTGGCCACAATCACCGCGTCGATATCCTTGCGATCGAGAATACTGCGGTAATCACGGGTGGTTTCGATCTCCTTCCCTCCCAGAGCTTCTTTGGCGGCGATGTGGCGGCTGTCATACAGGTCCGCTGCGGCCACACATTCGATGCCAGGCACAGCCAGGCTCGCGCGCAAAAGATCGCAGCCCTCCGTGCCCGTCCCGATAATGCCGAACCGTACCGTGTCCGAAGGCGGCACGGGACCCGCGGCCGCCCACAAGCGTTGCGGCTCCAGGAGAGTAACTTTGGCGGCTAGACCTGCAGCGGCGGCGCCCGCGCCCCACCTCATGAATTCACGCCGGCTGAACGAATCTCTCTTCATGATAGACAAGACCTCCTTTGATAATTGCCCAACCTCAAAATCTTCCGGTGTCATAGTCTGCCAGAAACCGCTGGCGAGTAAAAGGGGTTTCGTAAAGCACAAGCGCACGTGCCATTCCGAGCGAAGCTAGGAATCACGCCCTCATGCCTTGACGGTCAGCAGCGGTCCCTTCTCAGATTCGTTCCCCGTCCAAGCATTTCTGGATAATCTCCTCGAGCAGCGGCAAAGGGACAAGGTAGCGGAACCCCATGCGCACGGCGCCCACGCGGCCGGAATTGATCCAGCGGTAGAACGTAGTGCGAGAGATGCTGCCGCCCGTGCGGCGGCAGAGAAGACGCCAAGCATGGGTGGGAGTTAGCATGGGCAAGGAGGGAGACTGGAGTTTAGAATTCGGCCCCAACCGGGCCGGACTGAAGGATCGGGCGGCGTAGGGTTGCATGGCGATACAATTCCTCCGGCATAGTCCCCACCTTGGTGAGGAGGGGGCAGGGCGTGGTTATGGCGAAACCGTGCAGGCTCCTGGATTAGGCTGCGTCCCCCAGCATGAACTGCACGCGCTCGGCCGCTAGCCGATGGCGGTCCCGGACGCGACCATCATCGGGTTCGGAATCCGGCAGGCCGAATTTGGCTTGGTCAAGAAGCAAAAACGAAGGTTGCAGCGACTGGAAACAATCCGGCTCGAGGGATTGGCGGCGGTGATAAGTGCATTCGCCGCAGCCGCCGGGCTGGGCCGGAAAGACGCACGCCTTCTTGCAGCAACGGGGCAGGAAGAGGCCCGCAACTCCCGGTCGGGCTCGGAGTGAGGTGCGAGACTCGAGGGGCGATCGAACACCCGCCGCAGCCCGATGCAGCCTCTGAGAGGCACGTCGAGGTGAGGCCGGGTAGAGGACGCAAGAACGGGAAGGAGACAATTCTACAGCATCACGAGAGTTTTCCGATTGCATGAAAGCGCTCCTTAAGAAAGAGGACTGGACAATCGGCAGTGTCTCAGCTTGAATCTTGTAGCGGCGGTTTCTGACCGGCAATCGTAAATTCTTGACCGCTTGCGACGCTGCGGGAGCGCCGCTACTGCAAGCCGGGACACTACCGGGCAAGCTAGCGAATAGACTGAAGCTCTGGCGGGTGCTTTGCCCCGCAGAGCTTTTTTCGGCACACCCCCTCCCGAAAAAAAGAGAAATGTGCTACTATCTCTTCCTATACGGCACGGGAGGTAGGCTAAGTTTTGAGTAGCCGAGTATCGTACCGAGGAGGGTAGGCCACTCTGCTTCAAGTCGGTGCCCCCAACTTCCGATAAGAGAGAGCAGATGGGGTCTGAGATCGGGAGCCTAGAGCGCGGCGCAAGGTGGCGGCGCGAAGAGAGTGCGAGGAGAGCGGCAAGATGCGCGGGGGACACAAGTTGATTATAGAGAGAACGTTTATAACGAAACGGTAGCATTTCAAAGAGTAAGCGCATGAACCATAAGACCGCGCGCGCCAGTGAATTTGAGTGAAAAGCCAGCGGGAACGCGCGGGAGCGGGCCGGAAAGCACCTTTGCCCCGGCCCGCCGCAGAAGCCGCCGCCCAACCTGTGGAGGCCTGACCCTGCCACCGGAAGGGCGGAGGCTGTGCCCCACAATGTAGCCGACTGGGAAACAGCGGCTGCCCCTTGCAAGGCAGAAGTACTGTAGCCTATAATGGTCGTGAATGTCAAGTGTTTTTTTCGCTACGAGAGGAGATTGTGCCATGGAAGAAATGAATGCCGCAAAAGTCGTGAAAAAGGTCCGGCAGCGCTTAGAGGTCAGCCAGGAGGGCTTGGCGCGCCTGCTGAATGCCACCAAGGGCGCCGTGCAACACTGGGAGCGGGGCCGTAATCGCCCGGACTTGGCGCGCCTGCTGGCGCTGCGCCAACTCTGCCCAGGGGGTCCGGAACGGAAGGAATTGGAAACGCTCATCAAAGAAACCCAAGCCCACGTCGCGCCATTGCCGACCGCGCAGTTGGGGCCCGGCGGTAAGCTCACTATGCCCCAGCCGGGCGAAAGCCTGATCCTGTTGCGTAGGGACAACAACAAGCTGCGCAAGCAGGTGGCGAAGCTGGAATCAACCTTGAAGCGACGAAGCGAGCAGTTGCGCATTTTGGAGGATTTGGTCACGGAGATGCAGCGTGACACTGCCAAGATGCGTGCCGCTCAATCGCCTGCTGCCGCGCCGGAGCCTGTGAGTACTCCGGTTCCACAGGCAACCGAGTAGCAGAGAGGGCGGGCTAACTTCACCGGGGCGGCGTGGGCAAGCGACAGCTTGCTCTCGCCGAGTGCTGTCCCAATCGCGCGCGACGGTCCGATATGTCCGTCGGGTGGCGGCGATGAAGCCGGCCTAAAGCTTCCGCAGGCGCATCACTTGCATGGAGATGACCAGGGGGAGTCCCCTAGGCGCGCCTTGGTGTTCCAGGAGGCGCAGGTAAATTACTGCTTGACCCAGCAGTTTACGTGCCTCTGGCCGTCTACGAAGCTCCAGCAAGAGGTCGAATGCTTGCCTAAGCAGGGCTCTCTCTTCGCTTGTCCCACGATTCATACGTGATAACACTCCATTCAACTTGGTTGACGGGCTGCGGATTGGTGCGAGGCGAATGCGGAAGCAGCCTAATTCTAGAAAAGGACTTCCACACAAGGGTCTGTAGTGGATTCCCCCTTTTTTGCTCATCTCAGTCAGAGTTACGCTTGGCGTTTAGCCTGGTCCGGTGCTCGCGTCCCGACTTGGGAAAATAGAGGTGACGGCCAGTGTCCCATTTCGCCGATGCGCCGGATTCTAGTCCGCAAATGCGAGCTGCAAAACGGCGCTAGGAGTCGAACGAAGACAGAATCAAGCGCTGTGGCAGTTTTATTGCCAGTTATACAGCTAGGTACCTCGGTGGACACGTAGCTCATGTTCAGGCGGCGGGAGGAGCTTGAACCCTGCGCGCACTTTTCCGCCCCATGAAAAACTGGGAAAGAGTTGTGGGCACGTGACTTAAGCAACCAAATAGGGTCGCGATGGCCTGCGGGGCGAGGCAGATGCTGCTAGCCTTGGCCTGTACTAGTTGTGCAAAGGCAGAGACATGAAAGTGACTCTGCAATTCAGTTATAAGCTAATTTATGATAACCCAAAGCCAAATTCCGTCACCCTCTGTTGACAGTTTATGTCAGCCCCTTCCTTATTTTCGATGTCGCTGAATAGCGTATCTGGCCTTGTCGGCCTGCGCTCATCCGCCACACTCGAAGCGAACTGCGGACTGAGCTGCCCCGCGCATACTACGTGTCTAGGCGGAAGCCAAAATAGGTCACTTCCCATTCCAAACTGGTTAGTGCGCTGCCGTCCCGCGGATGCTGAGATTTGAGGAGAAACCACGATGAACGTTGTTTCCGTTTTGGGTGAACTGCAAAACCAAGTTGCAATTGTTACGGGCGGGAGCCAGGGCATCGGACGCGCCACGGCTTTCGCCCTGGCACGGGCAGGGGCGGGCGTCGGCGTGGTCGCGAGATCGGAAGAGCAAGTCGCCGAAACTGTACGGGACATCAAGGCGGCAGGCGGGCAGGCATTGGCTGTTGTGGCGGACGTGAGTGACGCTGCCTCCGTCGAGCGCATGGCGCGCGAAGTGGAGTCCGCCCTGGGGCCAGCGGACCTGCTGGTGAACAACGCCGCCGCCGTGGCGCCTTTGGGGCCGCTGTGGGAAGCTGACGCAGCCGATTGGTGGCATTCCTTCGAAGTGAACCTGCGCGGGCCTTACCTCTGCTCGCGTGCCGTTCTGCCGGGCATGATTGCACGCCGCCGAGGCCGGATCATCAATCTCGCTACCGGCGCTGCCACCGTGGCGGTGGCGCACATGGGCGCGTACGTCATCGCCAAGACGGCGCTCATTCGCTTCACTGAAAACTTGGCGGCGGAACTCGTAGGCTCCGGCGTCCACGTCTTCGCCATTGACCCCGGCACGGTGCGCACCGCCATGACCGGTCATGTGCTCGAGTCCGAGGCCGGGAAAAAGTGGCTGCCGTGGTTCAAGAAATTATTTGACCGGGGGCGCGACGTGCCCCCTGAGAAGGCCGCGCAACTGGTGGTTCAACTGGCCTCGGGACGGGCGGACGCTCTTTCCGGGCGTTTCCTTGCCGTCTCTGACGATCTGGCGAAGCTTCTGGAGCGGTCGGAGGAAATCAAGACCGGCGAGCTTTACACGCTTCGCGTTCGCAAGCTGTAGGGGCGGGAATCCAAAGTTGGCCCCCCGCTCAGGACGTCCCTCACGCTGCGAATTCCATTTCCTGATATGCTTACCACTCGTTCATTTCATCTGGAGGCTCTCAGATGTTAGTTGAGGAACAGATTTCGGCTCGCCAGGAGCGGGCCCGCGCCGCGATCCAGAGTATCCTAGCGACGCCGCCTGGACGCAGTTACGGCGACTATGTGGTGCAGTCGGCCAGCGGCAGAAAGTATCGAGTCGCGATGCGCGGTCCAAGCCTATTCGAGAATTACTGCTCGTGCCCCGATTTTGCCGTGAATACTCTGGGTACATGCAAGCACATCGAAGCCTTGCTGATGGACATGCGGGAGCGCTTCGGCCGGTCGTTCCCCAGGCAAACGTACCGGCGCACCCGAGCGTCGCTTTCGTTGCATTACGGAGAGACCATCGAGGTGCGCCTAAAAATGCCTCCTGAGGCTTCTCCACCTTTGCGCGAAATTGGCGCCGAGTACTTCGATTCCCGAGGTTTCCTCCTGGCGGAGCATCTTCGCAAATTCGATGTGGTCATCGAGAAGCTCCGCACTGCAGATGAAACGATCGTCGTTTACAGTGACGTATTGGACTTTATCGATCGTGAAAACGAGCTTGCTCTGGGATTGGAAGATGAACACCGTTACCTCGCACAGTTGGAACAAGGGAAGAATCCACTGGAAGGACTGTTGAAGGTGCCGCTCTTCCCGTACCAGATTCGAGGAGCGCTATTTGCGGCGTGCCGCGGACGCGCGGTCCTGGCCGACGATATGGGGCTTGGCAAGACGATTCAGGCCATCGCGGCGGCGGAAATGCTCCGGCGCCGTCGCGGCATTGAACGCGTGCTGGTGGTGGCGCCGGCCTCGGTCAAGTACCAGTGGAAAACTGAAATCGAGAAAGTCTGCGATCTCTCATCTCAAGTCATCGACGGGCCGATGCCGCATCGGAAAAAGCTTTATAACTCGCCTGCGTTTCTAAATCTCACCAGCTACGAGCTGGTCCTGAAAGACATCGAGGACATGCACAATCTCCGCCCCGACCTGATCATCCTCGATGAAGCGCAGCGTATCCGAAATTGGGCGACCGCCACGGCGCGCACCATCAAACAGCTCAAGAGCCGCTACGCCTTGGTACTAACCGGAACGCCCCTGGAAAACAAGCTCGAAGAGCTTTTCTCCGTCGTCGAGTTTGTTGATGGCCGCCGGCTCGGTCCCGCCTTCCGGTTTCTCAAGGAACATCGCATGGAAGACGAAAAGGGGAAACTGCTCGGCTACCGCGGCTTGGAGCAAATCCATCGTCAACTCGAGCCCATCCTGCTGCGCCGAACTCGCAAAGAGGTGCTTCCAGAACTGCCGGAACGCACCGATCAGATTTTCCGGGTTCGCATGACGTCTGAGCAGGCCGGGCCCTATTGGGAGCAGAGCGACATCCTCGCCCGCCTGATGCGCAAATGGCAGCGGCAGGGCTGGCTCTCCGAGATCGACTTGCGCCGCATCACTTGTTGTATCCAGAACATGCGCATGCTCTGCAACTCGACTTTCCTGTTCGACAAGGAGACCAATTTTTCGCCCAAGCTCGAGGAGTTCCGCGAGATCATCCGTGAATTGGCGCTGGAGGAAAAGCGCAAAGTGGTCGTCTTTAGTGAATACGAGCGAATGACCTACCTCGCCAGCCAAGTATTAACGAAGTTGCGGATTGGCTGGGTTTCATTACACGGAAGCGTCCCGAGTCGTAAGCGTGGTGAACTGATGGCCCGCTTTCGGGAGGATCCCGATTGCAAGGTCTTCCTCTCCACTGACGCCGGCGGAGTTGGGTTGAACCTGCAGGCCGCTTCGGCGGTGGTGAATTTCGAGCCCCCGTGGAACCCGGCACGACTCGAGCAACGGGTGGGAAGGGTACATCGCCTCGGTCAGACCCATCCCGTCCAGGTAGTCCACCTGCTCACGGAGGAGAGCATCGAGGAGCGAGTGTGGGAAACGCTCAAGCTCAAGAGAGCATTGTTTGCGGGACTCTTCGATTTGACCACGGACGAAGCGAGCTTTGAAAAGCTCGGCCGCAAAACCACGATGCAGGTCATCAAAGAGGTTTTCTGTGACCAGCCGGGCCGGCCCAAGCCGATTATCTCGCCCCAGCCGGCAGCGCCGATACCCATCACAGAGGCAGAGAAGGCACGGAAGTCAACAGCCGAATCCTCCGCCGACCGCGGAACCTCCGCACAGGTCGCCGCCCCCACTGGACCGGAGGCGCCCGTCCCCGAGGTCCAGAAATCCGCCCCCGGCGTGAGCTTAGATCGTACCCCCGCAGCAGCCGACCTGGGTCAGGCCGCCGCTAAGCTTTTGGAAGCGGGGCTGAGTTTCTTGGAGACGATAGCCCCGCCGGCTCCAGGCGCTATAAGATCCACGGATCATGCAAGGTCCATTGAACGGGCGTTTTCATCTCTGCTTCGCACCGATGCACAAACACAGCGTCCTGTTCTTACCGTTCCCTTGCCGGAATCCTTCACCGCAGAACGTGTGGCGGGGGCGCTCGGGGGGTTACTCGCCAAGCTCGCCGGACTTGCTTGAATGCAAGCCGGAGAGTGACATTACGAAGTCTCACTCGAGGCAAGCGAAACCCGGCCGATCACTCACGACCTTTCGAGGTACACAAGGGTTCGGGCGAGCACGGAAGGAAAAACACTGCTGACCTTGCAGGAGCATTTTCTTACCACCCTTCAGGTCGCCGCGCCTGGCAAGGAGTCCGAAGCCAGGACCTTGAGCGCCGGGAACCAGACCCGCGACGGCGATAACGGTTGGGCATGGATGCCGGACGGGAAAATCGTCTATCGCACGGTTTTTAACGGACGCTATGATCTTTGGGAGATGGGCGCGGACGGCTCGAACCCCCGGCGGCTCACCAACAACGACGCATCCTCGATTTCCAACTTTCCCTCCGTCTCTCTCCGTGGCAGTTTCATTGCATTCACCCGGTGGAGCGAGAATAACCAAGCCAACATCTGGCGCATGAATGTGGACGGCGGCAATCTTAAACGGCTTACCGAGGGTGAGCGGGACTTCCCTTCCGCCATATCGCCGGATGATCGGTGGGTGGTTTTTGCCCGTGTGCAAGGAGGCAAATCTGTTTTGATGAAGGTTCCAACTTCCTTAGTGCGCGGGCTCGCTGTTCCACGCCGACTCAAAAACGGCATTCCGTAAGAACTGTTCGGTTGTCCACGGCGCACTCTCTCCCCCGAGGTACTTGTGGAACCACTCGAGGTGGGCCGTGTAGTAGAGCGCCATCTCGTACCAGCTCGGCCAGTGGCCGGCGTTGGAATAGATGATCAATCGTGAAGGCACATTCATTTTCTGAAGCGAAGTAAAGAACTGGAGTGACTGGGTGTACGGAACCCGGAAGTCGCGCTCGCCGGAAATGACCAGGCAGGGTGTCTTGAAGCGCTTCACATAATAAGAAGGCGAGAATTTTTCGTAATCCGCCGAATTCCACGGCTGCCCTTTAAGGTCCCACTCGGGGAACCACAACTCCTCGGTGGCGCCGTACATGGAGCGCAGGTCAAAGACGCCCATCATGGAGGCGATAGCCTTGAAGCGGCCGGTGTGGCCCTCGAACCAATCCATCATGTAGCCGCCGTAGGACCAGCCCATGGCGCCCATTCGCTCCGCATCGACGTAGGGTAATTTGGCCAGTGCGTCGGTGACCTTCATCAAGTCTTCGAACACCGCGCCTCCCCAATCGCCCGAAATTTCGGCCGTCA
>Ga0326728_10006407_pt1 | contig 31718 bp, 29 predicted proteins | sample MB3enrmetagenome_FD_207602 | JGI IMG/M metagenome (GOLD analysis project Ga0326728, IMG submission 207602) | Lab enriched peat soil microbial communities from McLean, Ithaca, NY, United States - MB31MN | ecosystem: Environmental > Terrestrial > Soil > Wetlands > Peat | place: USA: New York...
CTATCCGTCGGCAATAACATCATGCACATGGTTCTCATCGAGAACGGTAGCGCGACAAATAATCGATTCATTGTAGGACTTAAGGGCGCAATTACGGGAGATGGCGTAAAAATCACAGAATTTACAGGCGACGTGAAGACACTCGAAAACGAAAATGGGACACAAGAGGTTGTCAAAACAGAACTCAAAGATGGAGAGTTGGTAATTGTAACAAAAAGCAACCAGAAATACGTAATTTATAATCTTGGACCAAACGGAGGTTTGATTAGAAAAGTCGATTAATAGGAGCACTTGCGTAACATTAGGCACTGGGCGGCGGCTTTACGGGGCGGCTTTACGGGGACAGGCTTTACGGGGCTTTACGGGGCTTTACGGGGGCTTTACGGGGGCTTTACGGGCTTTACGGCTTCTTTACGCTTTACGGGGACAGGATACACATTCCCCGATTTCGATTCATCCCGCCCGCTCGCCCTGCGGCTTGCGCCCGCGCCTGCGCGGCTGGACTCTTCGGCCCAGCCGCTTCTCGACCATCGCGATGAAATCCGGCGCGCCGAGAGGGCGCCCGTTGGGGCTGCGGCGGTCGAATCCGTCGAGCGCCGCCTGTTCATCGATCGACAATTCCAAGAGATCGGCGAAGCGGGCCACGCGCTCCAGCGCCGGGCCGACCTCAACCAGCGCGTCGTCGCGGCCGGCAAGATGCGCGCGCACGCTCGACCACGGCCACGCTTCAGGCGAGGCGGCGAGCCCGGCGCGAACCGGATTGAACGCGAGATAGCGCAACGCGTTGAGGAAATGCGCGTCGTCCATCGCGAACGAGGCGAACCGCGCCTGGAATAAATGGCCGGTCGTGCGCGCGCGGGCGTTGACGAAAGCGGTGAAGCGCCGATGCGCCTCGCCCACCGCCCGCGGCAGGGAGTCGGCGTCGGCGGGCGCGAGAACGAGATGAACGTGGTTGGGCATCAGGCAATAGGCCCAGCAGGCGACGCCATTGGCCCGGCAGCGCTCGGCGACGAGATCGCGATAGAGGGCGTAATCGCTGGGCTCGGCGAACAGCGCCTGTCGACGATTGCCCCGCTGCGTCACATGATGGGGCAGGCTGGGAACGACGATGCGGGAAAGGCGGGCCACGAAGGCAGCATAGCCGGATTGCGATATTATGCAATGTGTATCCTGTCCCCGAATACCCGAATACCCCGAATACCGAATACCTGCATGAAACCGCCATGACGGTCGCCTGGCGGAAGCGTGGTGCGCGAACTGTCGCCGTAATGCCGTAATGCTGTCGCCATAATGCGCAATGGCTAATGCGGAGCGCGACGCTTCGGCTCTTTGGCGACGCGCCGCTATCGGCATGTCCTGAGGCGCGCGCGCATGTGGCGGTCGCCGGCCGCGCGCTCGGGGGGAGGTCGGCATGGACGACATCGAAGGCGTGATCCGCAGGCGGGCCTATGAGCTTTGGCAGCAGGCCGGCTGCCCGGAGGGACGCAGCGACGAATTCTGGCACGCCGCGCGAGCCGAAATGGCAGGCGAGGGCGCCGACGAGGCGCCGGTCGGCGAGCTCGGCCCTGCGATCGAGGAGCCGCCGGCGGTCGCCGTCGAGCGCGAAATCCCGGTCGGGACGCCGGGCGAGCGCATCGCCGAGCAGGGCGTCATCGACGACCGGAGCGCGGGAACTGGCTGACGCTCAGCCGATCCACAGCCCTTCCAGCCGCACCTGCAAGCCGTCGGCGCTACGATTCATGTAGTTGACGAGCCCGCTGTGCCGCCATTGCAGCATGCAGCGCCGGGGTTGGAAGAAATACCGCCTGCCGATCGCGATTTCGGCGCGGGTTTGGGCGATCAGGCCTTCGTACCCTTCGGCGATATAGTAGCCGATGTCCTTGAACCCCTTCTCGCGCGGGCCGAGCGGGCCGGTCACGCACCAGACGATCACGCCGGTGCGGCGATCGACCTCGACTGCGACGCCGCAATGGGTGATCGGGCAGCCGCAGGACATGCCGAGCGGGCGGCCGATCATCAGGTCGCCGACGGCGATCTCCATCTCGCGGGTGAGCATGGGGTTGTGCGGCAAGATGATTTCGCGCGGGCCGGGATCCTCGGGGAAATGCTCGAGGTAGAAGTCGAATTCCCGGCCCAGCGTATCGCGCCAAGTCGGCGCCGCGCCGCCGGCCGCAACGCCGGCGTCCTGCCGCGCGACCGGGGCGGGGATCGTCGGCGTCGCGAGCCGGTTCGCCGAACGCGCAATACAGCGGTTGATCAGGTCCGGTCGCTTCTCGAGCTGCTCGGCCAGGGCGCCGCAGGTGCGGAAACCGCACAGGCCGCAGTTGGCGCCGGGAAGGTCGGCGGCGGTCAATTGTTGCGTGGCAGACATGGTTTGTCATCCTCTTCGCAGCGTCGGCCTCAGCGCCGCGCCGTGGCGATGCGCCTCAGGCCGCCGACCAGGGTCGGCAAAATATCGATCGTCCGATCCACCTCCGCTTCCGTATTGAACCGGCCGAGCGTCAGCCTGAGCGCGCCGCGGGCTCGCAACGGGTCGAAGCCGAGCGCCCGCAGCACGTAGGACGGTTCCGCCGCGTGCGAGGCGCTGCACGCGCTGCCGGCGGACGCCATGATCCCCGCCTCGTCGAGCGCCAGCAGCAGCCGGATCGCCTCCCCCTCCTGGCCGGCGAAGCCGAGGCAGACATGGCCGGGCAAACGCCGCTGCCGATGGCCGATCACGTAGGCTTGCGGACACGCCGTGAGAACGCCTGCGATCAGCCGTTCGCGCAGCGCCGTCAGCCGCACGTTGTCGTCGGCCATCTCCGCGGCGGCCAGTTCCGCCGCGACGCCGAAGCCGACGACGCCAGCGACGTTCTCGGTCGCCGAGCGCAGGCCGCGCTCCTGTCCGCCGCCGTGAATGATCGCGCTTATCGTCACGCCGTCGCGGACATAGAGCGCGCCGACGCCCTTCGGCCCGTGCAGCTTGTGCGCCGAGAGCGACAGGAGGTCGATTGGCTGTTCGGCGAGGTTGAACGGCGTCTTTCCCACCGCCTGGATCGCGTCGGTGTGGAACAGCGCGCCGGCCTCGCGCGCGACTTGGCCGATCTCGTTCACCGGCTGGACGGTTCCGATCACGTTGTTCGCCGCCATGATCGACACCAAGCGCGTGCGCGGCCTGAGGCTGTCTCGGACATCAGAGGGATCGAGCAGCCCGTCGGCGTCGACCGGCGCGCGGGCGACCGCGACGCCGCGCCGCTCCAGGGCGCGCGCAGTCTCCAGGATCGCCGGATGTTCGATGGCGGAGGTGACCAGACGCCCGGCGCCCGACGGCCCGACGGCGGCGGCGAGGGCGAGGTTGTCGGCCTCGGTGCCGCTGCCGGTGAAGACGATCTCGCGCGGCCGGGCGCCGATGAGGGCGGCCACCTGGGCGCGGGCCCTCTCCACGGCTTCCCTGGCCTGGCGGCCGAGCGTGTGCAGGCTGGAGGGATTGCCGAAACCCTGGGCGTGCCAAGGCGCCATCGCCGCTGCGACCCGCGGATCCACCGGCGTGGTCGCCGAGTTGTCGAGGTAGATCGCCATATCTACTCGCCCCGGTAGAAAATCTGGTTGTCGAGCGCGCGCACCACCCCGAAATGTGATTGCCAGCCGATCGTTTTCTTGCCGACGCAGATCGTGCAGGTGCCGACCGGGGGATTGCCGCGCAACGCCAGGTTTTCGTCCGCCTCCGGCGCAGCGGCGATCGCATCGGCGATCGGGTCGATGCCGATGCCGTACAAGGCGTTGACCTCTCGGATGCGGACGTTGGGCGCCGCTTCGAGGATGCGCGCTCGAAACACCTCTCGTTCCGCCTGCGACACCCGGTCGATCTTGGTGACCACGGCGATATCGGCGAGCGACAGCATCGGCCCGATCTTGCGCGGCAGGTTCATGCCGCTGGTCGCCTCGACCACGACGATCCCCAGCCCGCCGTCGACGTAGGGCGAACAGCGCAGGCACAACCCGGCGGTTTCGACCAGCAGCACGTCGGCCCCCGACTTGGCGGCCCATTGCAGCGCGTCGCCCAGCACCATGACGTTGCAGTGGTCCGGACACAGGTCCCCGGAGTAGACCTTGCGCGTCGGAATGCCGAATTCGCGGGCGAACTGTTCGTCTTCCTCGGCGAACTGGACGTCGATTTTCAGGAAGGCGACCGACCAGCCGCGCCGCGCCAGGCGCGGGATGACGTGACGCAACACCGCGGACTTGCCGGTTGTGGCGGCGCCGGCGCAGACGGCGATTTTCATGCCAGCCCCGCTGTTTCGAAACGGTCGATGCGTTCGCCCGAGCGGATGCGGTCGCGCAGGTCGGCCAGGACATCGTCTAGGCGGCCGACCATCGGCGCCAACTGACGCTCCCGTGCGTCGGTATGCAGGACCTGGGAGATCCGCCCGTCCTTCAGCACCAGCCGGTAGTCGGACAGCAGCGCGATGCGCGGGTCATGGGTGACGAAAATGAAAATCTTGCGATGGGCGCGCAGAAGCTCGAGCGCGCGCGAGCGGTTGATGCCGGCGTTCTCGACCTCGTCGAGCAGCACGATCGGGGTGTCGCAGATGATCGTTGCGTCGGCGATCAGCAGCGAGCGCGTCTGCCCCCCCGACAGCTCGGTCATCCGGCTGGAGAGCGAGATCGGTTCGCCGGTGAGCTGATTGGCGAAGGCCAGGGTCTGCCGCACCGCCTCTTCGACCTCGCCGACGGACGTGCGGCGAATGCCGGCGTGGGTGTGGAGGAACTCATCGACCGGCAGGTCGGACAGGAACGTCGTGTGCTGGGTGATCAGCGCGATCGGGTTGCAGGCGGGATCGTCGCGGTATTCCTCGGGCGGCCGCTGGCCGTCGATCAGGATGCGGCGGCCGGTGGGGGTGTCGGCGTCGGCGAACAACTCGATATCGTTGATCAGCGTCGTCTTTCCCGAACCGGTGCGGCCCACCACGCTGACGACGTCGCCCATGTGAAGATCGAGACGATCGATCGCGTCCGGCGCGCCGTCGCGGCCGCGCCCGCCGAGGATGGAGATTTGCTGGATCTCGCCTTGCGCCGAACGATAGCGGCTGGACACGACGGCTGCGGCGGGACTACATCCGTCCGCGCGACATGCGTCTTGCGGCGGGCGAGCCGGTTGAGGGTTCGTCGGCGGCAGCAGGCTCAGCATGATCGTCTCCTTGGTCACGCCCACCTGAGCGCAAGCCGCATGCCAAGCGCTAAGTCATTGTTTTGGCTGAATTGTCTTCGGCGGCGGGTTGGCGGGCTGCTGCTGGGGCGACAGGCGCCGCCGCGCCGCCGCTGCCCCAGCAACAGCGGGCGCCGGCCCCGTGGCTGGCGTGGCGCGATCGCACCGGGCGAGGTCGCCGCGCGCCAGCGGGCGGGAAGGGCCGGCGATGTCAGGCGATAGCGAGCCGCCGCGGGACGCCGCGCCGGTCGAAGCGCCGGAGGTCGGGGCGACGCCCTCGCTGCTGACGGTGCCCGGCGGGCGGACCAGTCCGCGGATCATCGCCGCCAGCGCGTTGATGTTCGAGGACCCGAGCTCGAAGGAGACCGCGGCGCAGATCCAGCGTCTGGCGCCCAGCGACGCGAATATCCTGATCACCGGCGAGACGGGCACCGGCAAGGAACTCGTGGCGCGCTATATCCACAGTCTCAGCCGGCGGCGGAGCCATCCGTTCGTGGCGGTGAACTGCGCGGCGCTGACGGAAACGCTGGCCGAGAGCGAATTGTTTGGCCACGAGCGCGGCGCATTCACCGGCGCGCACGCGACCCGAGCCGGATGGTTCGAGGCCGCGCAGGGCGGCACGCTGTTCCTCGACGAGATCGGCGAGCTGTCGATGCCGATCCAGGTCAAGTTGCTGCGGGTGTTGCAGGAACGGGAGGTGGTGCGGGTCGGTTCGCGGCGGCCGATCCCGATCGATGCGCGATTGCTGACGGCGACCAACGTCAACCTGGAGCGGGCGATGGCGGCGGGCCGGTTCCGCGAGGACTTGTATTATCGCATCAAGGTCGCCGTGGTGAGCCTGCCGCCGTTACGGGAAAGACCCGGCGACATCGTCCCGTTGGCGCGGCATTTCCTGGCGACCTATCGCGAGCGGCTGGGACTGGGGGCCGTGGAATTCGCGCCCGAGGCGATGGAGCTCATCCAACGCTATCCCTGGCCCGGAAACATACGGGAATTGGAAAACGCCATTCATCACGCGCTGCTGACCTCGATCGGGTCGGCGGTGTCCGCGGCGGACTTGCATTTGCCGCAACTGGCCTCGGATGCGGCGGCGGCGCGGACGCCGCCGGACGCGCTCGCCGCGGCGTTGCGAAGCGCAGTGCGGAATCCCTCGCCGCATCTCTATCAGACGGTGACCGACATGCTCGTGCGCTCCGCCTACGAGCAATGCGACGGCAACCAGGTTCGCGCGGCGCAGCTTCTCGGCGTCAGCCGCAACGTGCTGCGCGCTCATTTGGCCCGGCTGTCGATCATCAAGGGAAGAAAAGAGTAGCCTCGCGGCGTTATGGCGATGCGAATGGCATGATTTCGCTGGCCAGCCGGATTTTTCCGCGAGCGCCAGGACGCGCGCTACGCGGTCGGCAAGGGCCGGTTTCGCGGGTGTTGCTGAGAGGAGGGCGGGGGATTGGAATTGCCGAATGACCGCGAGGGGGCGTAATCGAATTGGGGAATTCGTATCATGTCCCCATAATGCCATAATGCCATAATGCCCAATCTCGTAATCTTGTAATTTTGTAATCTAATCCCAACTGTAGCGTGGTGTAAACGGAATATTAACCATATTGAGGTATCGAAGCACCGCTGCCTGTCGGAGGGCCTTAGCATGTCCATTTCGGCTCTAACATCCACTGGCGCTTCTAGCTCCACGCTGGTCAAGCTGGGAAACGGAGAGTACACGGCCGACTCAGTTAGCAATGATCAGAAGGACGCACTGAAGCTAGGTTTAGTCAAAGAACCCGATGGGAATTACGGCACGACGTCTCCCGTTCCTACCGGCAGCGCGGCTTCTGTGAAAAAGTCTTCAACTGTACTTGCGAGTCTGACCTCCCTTAACCTCGGCGGCAAGTAAATATTGCGGTCAATGTTCCGAGGTCCGCTGTATCGTAGGAGCGGCTTAGCGCGGCAATTCGCCCGCTCCTTCAACCATTTCTATTAAGATCGCGAATTTCTGAGAACCTGGCATTACGGCGGCATTAGGGGCATTACGGTGCTGCATTACCGGAACATGATGCGCATTGCGTGATTTCGCTGGCCAGCCGGATTTTTCCGCGAGCGCGGGCGCAGCGAATTCCTGCGACAGGCGCCTGTCAGCCCCATCGCCGTCCCGCCGACCCGCCGCGCCGTCGCGATGCGACAGCGCCGCTTCGGCGCGTCGCGACGCGCGATGACGAGAGCGAGGCCGACTCCCTCGTCGCCCTCACGCTTGTTTACGCTCGTCGGCGGGCGCGCGCGCGGGCGTGCGCGATCGCGACGAGCGGAGGAGCGCGCGCAGGTCGCTGAGCAAGCTTGGGCGTTGCCGCGTCTCCGCGAGCGCGGCGAGATAGCTTTCCGCCCACAGTTCGATGTTGTGGACCAAGAGATGCTCCAGCATCGGGCCGTGGCGTTCGCGCCGCTCGAACAACGGCATTCCCAACGCGCGCTTCAACGCCGCGGCGACGCCCTCGCTCTCGTGGGGATTGACGATCAGCGCCCCGGTGAGTTCCACCGCCGCCCCGGCGAATTGCGAAAGGATCAGCACGCCGGGATCCTCCGGGTCCTGCGCCGCGACATATTCCTTGGCGACGAGGTTCATGCCGTCGCGAAGTGGCGTAACCAGCGCGACATCGGCCAAGCGATAGATGCCGGCCAGCGCGGTGCGCGTATGGGAACGATTGACGTAGCGTATCGGCGTCCACGACGCCTCGCCATAACGGCCGTTGACTTTGCCGATCAGCGTCGTCACTTCGTCTTCGATCGCCGCGTAGTCCGTGATTTCGGACCGGCTCCGCGGCGTGATCTGCAGCAGGGTGACGCGCGATCGCCATTCCGGATTGACTTCGAGAAAGCGGTCGAAGGCGTTGATGCGCTGGATGATGCCCTTGGAATAATCGAGCCGGTCGACGCCGAGCACGAGACGCAGCCCGCCGAGGCTGTCGCTGATTTCCTTGACGGCCGGCGAACGCTCGGCGGTGCGGGCGAGCCGCGCGTAAGCGGCGGTCTCGATGCCGACCGGAAAGGCGCCGATGCGGGTCCGGCGTCCCTCCGCTTCGAAGGTCAGGCCGCGTCCGGCCTTGACGCCCGGCATGGTCATCAGGTAGGCGGCGAAATTGTCGCGATCGTTCTCGGTCTGAAAGCCGACGAGATCATACGAGGCGAGGGCGCCGAGAATCTCTTCGTGGTGCGGCAGCGTGCGCAGAATGTCCAACGGCGCACAAGGGATGTGCAGAAAGAAACCGATCGGGTTGAGATGCCCGCGCGCGCGCAATTCGCGCGCCAACGGCATCAGGTGGTAGTCGTGCACCCAGAGGACATCGTCATCTCTGATGAAGGCGCTGAGCCGGTCGGCGAACAGGCGATTGACGCGCATGTAGCCTGAATGGTCGGCGCGCGAATAGTCTTGCAAATCGACGCGATAATGCAAGATCGGCCACAGCACCCGGTTCGCCAGCCCATTGTAATATTCCTCGAAATCATTTTTCGACAGATCGATGACGGCGTAGGTGACATGATTGCGCTCGACGGCGCGCGGCTGCGCCGTCTCGGTTTCGTCGATCTTGCCGCTCCAGCCGAACCACACGCCGGTGCGGTTTCTCAGCGCCGCCTTCACGGCGACCACGAGGCCTCCCGCCGTCTGGGCGCCTCCCGGCTCGGGAACGGCGACTCGGTTGGAGACGATGATCAGGCGCGGGCCCATGCTTCCTCCCAACTCGACGACAGACGGGTCGCCGTGTTGATGATTCCCGCCATCGAATAGGCTTGCGGGAAATTGCCCCAAAGCTCTCCGGTGACCGGGTGGATGTCCTCGGACAAAAGCCCGAACGTATTGCGCCGTCCGAGAATGGCCTCGAACATTTGCCGCGCCTCGTCCTTCCGCCCGACGAGGCAAAGCGCATCCATGTACCAGAAATTGCACGCGAGAAACGCGGTTTCGGGCGCGCCGAAATCATCATCGGCGGTATAGCGCATGATGCGCCCGTTGCGCATCAATTCGCGTCCGATGACGTCGCAAGTGCTGCGAAAGCGCGGGTCCGTCGACGCAAGCAGACCGAGCTCGGCGCACAACAGCACGCTCGCGTCGAGATCTGGGTATCCGAGAGCGCCCGTCAAGACGCCGCGCTTCTCGTCCCACGCGCCAGCGAGAATCTTGTCTTTGATCGCGGCCGCGTGGGCGTCCCAATAGCGCGCCCGGTCGGAAAGGCGCAACCGATCGGCGATCTGCCCGAGACGATCGCACGCCGCCCAGCATAGCGCCGCGGAGTAGGTGTGCACTCTGGCCCGCCCACGATATTCCCAATTGCCGGCGTCCGGCTCGAACGCATATTCGCGCGCGTGTTCGCCGAGCGGCTCGAGGCGGCGAAAAAGCGCCTCGTCCCCCATTTTCGGCAGACGCTCGTCGACAAACATCTGCATCGCCCCCAACACGACGCTGCCATAGGCGTCGTTCTGGGTTTGCGTCGCGGCTTGGTTGCCGACGCGGACAGGGCCATGCCCCATGAAACCCTTGAGATCGGGCGCCGCCCTTTCTTCCAGCGAGCTGAACGGCACAATGCCGTGCACGGGTTGCATGCGCGTCACCCCGGCGGCGGCGATGGTGGTGAAATAGTTGATGTAGGATTCCATCGTATCGGTGACGCCCAGCCGGTTCAGCGCGTCGACGACGAAAAAGGCGTCTCTGAGCCAGCAGTAGCGATAGTCCCAGGTGCGCTCCGTCGACGGCGCTTCGGGGATGGAAGTCGTATGGGCGGCGACGATGGCGCCGGTTTCCTCGTAGTTGCAGAGCTTGAGCGTGATCGCCGCGCGGACGACCGCCGACTGCCATTCGAAGGGAACGCCGAGATGGCGCACCCACTCGATCCAGTGCTCGCAGGTGCGATCGAGAAATTCGCGACTGGTCACGTCGATCGCGCTGCGGAACGGATCGTCCTGTCCGAAAATCAAATTGACCGGCTGGGTCAATACGAAGTCGATCTCGGAGGTGATGTAGGACAGCGGCGCGTCGGTGGTCAGGCGCATCACCTCGGCGCCGCCGAGGTAGCGGATATGATTCGATCCGACGACCAACTCATCGACCGGACGGCCGTAGTCGAAGGTCGGCCTGACTTTGATCGCAATGCGCGGCAGGCCGCGCAGCGGCTCGATGCGCCGGATGATCTGCGGCGGCCGGAAAGTGCGCTCGAAGCGATCGAACCGCGGCGCGAAATCCGTGACGCGAACTTGCGCGCCGTGCGCATCCGTCAGAACGGTTTCGACCACGGCGGTGTGGCGCAGGTATTTTGCATCGGAATCGACGAGATCCGCGAGCGCCACCTCGCAGAAGCCCTTCTCCTCGTCGCCCGCCAGCAGTCTCGAGAAGACGGGATCGGAATCGAAACGCGGGAAGCACCACCAAACGATGCGAGCGCGGCGATCGACGAGGGCCGCGACTCGGCAATTGCCGATCAGAGCCAGATCGAGGTTTTGAAACCTCTGTTGCGCTTGGTCGGTCATGGGCGCGCCATTTGCGTGGCCAAACTTTCGAGCCAGTCGCGGACCATCGACGGCTCGGCAAATACGCCGGCGACGCCAGGCCTGACGCGGCCGACGGAATAGGCCGCGCCGTGGCGCTGGACGACCGCCGCGAAACCCGCCTCGTCGGTCCAATCGTCGCCGATGAAGATCGGGACCCGGCCGGCGAACGGCGAGCGCGCCAGAAATCGATTGATCGCCGAACCCTTGTCGAACCCGCGGCCCTTGATTTCGAACACGAGGCGCCCGTCGATGATTTCCACTTCGGCGATCGCCTCGGCGGCGACGAGCCGCCGCAAAGCCTCCCGCAACGCCGCGGCGCAGCTCGGCGCGGCTCGATAGTGCACGGCGAAACTGAAGCGCTTGTCTTCCGCGAAGGCGCCGGGAAAATCCGCCAGACACGCATTCAAGGACCGCCACAGCCGGGCAGGCAAGGCGACGGCGGCGTCGACGATGACGACGGGCGCCAGCGGATCGTAGCGGATTTCGGCGCCATGAACGCCGCTCGCTCGCAAGCGCAGCGGCCAGAACAGCCGATCGAGCTCCTCCAGCGTTCGTCCGCTGACGAGAGCGAGCGCGCCGCCCAGCGCCTGCTCGACGCCGGCGATGCGTTCGACCAGTCCGTCGGGGACGACCACGGCCGCCGGCGAGGCGGCGAGATCGAGCAGGGTGCCGTCCACGTCCAGAAAAAGCGCCGTCCGGTCGGGCGGGGGCGCGTCAATGCTCGCTTTCACATCTGCGCCCTCTCGAACGCCGTGCCGACGCCGTCGATGCGGCGGGGAAGACCGGGGCCGGAGCCGACGCGCGTCCTGCGGTCGGACGGCGGCGAGATCCGCAACCCGATATGGCGCCGCGCCGGCGCCTTGGCTCCATCCCAGCGCGAAATCCTCTCGAGCGCGGGACGATATCGAAATCGATAGCGGCAGGAAAGCCCCGGCCGTAGAGTCGGAATCTACTCAGATCGGCCCGTCGCGAAATCGCCGATCGGCGCGGGGCGGTGGGTAGAATCCGATCCTGTCGGCTGGGCCTGGAACCGGTATCGTGCACGTCTCGGCGCCTCGTAAACCGGCGCCTGAAACGACGGCATTTCAGCCAAGTCCTCCCGCGCGCCGCGCGATGGAAGCCCAAAGGAAAAATTCATGTTTTCATTTCGCTTGAATGGCGGCTCTCGAGTCGCGCTCGCCGCCGGCGTGATGCTGGCCACGGTTACGATCGCCCAGGCCGCCCTGGCGCCGGCGCCTGCGTTCCGGTATTCGGCGCCGGACGTCCAGACGGTCGAATGCGCGGTGGGCGCTCACATTGGGCCTGTCGGGGCCTGCATCGGCGGCGATCGTCGCGATCATCGCCGTCATTGTTGGGTTGACGATCGAGGCGAACGGGTCTGCCGCTGATCCGCCATCCCGGCGACGCCCGCCCCGCCGTCGATTGACGCTGGCGCGCGCGCGCCTTGAACGAGAAGGCCGCCGGGACGATTCGGCGGCCTTCGGTTCGGCCATGAGATCGAGTCTGGGCGCCAGCCGATCGCCCAATCAGGAAATCAGCCTCGCCCATCGCGCCGCCAAATTGAAGGCGTGGCCGTGACAGCGCTCACAGGCGATTCGTCAGCGGCGTACGTTCGCAGCCCGAAGCGGGCGGAAATCTTGGGGTCGCCTTGCGACAAGCGCTGGTAATGCGTTTCGACTGCGCGGTAGCATTCGCACGCGCTCGCTTGCAAGCCTTCGAGATCGACGATCTTGATCGTGCCCCTGCGGTAGCGAATCAGCTTGGCCTGCTGGAACGCTTTGGCGATGATCGATACGCTGTTGCGCTGTACGCCGAGCATCTCGGCCAGCAGCTCTTGCGTCGCATACAGCGTATCGTCGCCCGAAAGGTCGCGCATGCGCAGCAGGCATCGGGACAGCCGGGCTTCCAAGCCGTGGAGGGCGTTGCACGCCGCCGACTGCTCGACTTGCACCAACAGCGCCTCGTCGTGCAGCAAGAGAGCGTCACGGAACGGCGCGCTCTCATTGGCGGCGAATCGCAGGCGATCGGCGTCGAGAACCGATGCGGTCCCCGGCAATCGGACGATCGCGTTGGTCCGCGAAATCCAACCATTGAGCGCGGCCAAGGCCCCAAAGACGCTGTCGCGGCCGATCATGGCCATGTCGACCGACTGTCCGTTGGAGAAACTCGCGACGAGAGAAATGATGCCGCTGTGGGGAAAATACACCCGCTGGACCGACTTGCCCGCCTCGATCAGAACCGCCCTATCGGTCAATTCGACGAGCCGAAGATGTGGACGCAGCATTTCCCCATCGCGCGGCGACAGGGACGCCAGCATCTGATTGCGCGGAGGCGAGCGCATCGACATAGTGTGATCTCATGCCACACGGCCGACGATTCGGCAACCTGTCGCTCATGGCCCCCCGCCAACCAATAACCTTCAAAACCTATCCCGAAATTGGTTAACGTTCGGTGCGCGATTGAGATCGCCGTTGCTACGCAACAAGCCACTCTTCCCGTTACCGGGCAGACATCTGCTATTCCATCAAGCATGGTTGGTCAAGCTGATTCGTTTGAGTTGTCGCATAAATTTGAATGAGCGCTGACCCGATATCGATCGCGTCAGACAATACGTTGTCTCTTTTACATCCAGTTGACCATACGTCATGCCGAACATGTCCTAGCGCGCTTTCGTCGCGACTAGACGCCGGCGTGTGGCGGCGCGCGTCAAGGAGTACGGCCGAGCGCAGAAAATATACGATGACGGCGTAGGTCGTCTATTGCCGCATTGGGCCTCTAGCTGAAGTTTCGACGGCGATTTCGCGACCAACCGCCCCGACGCTGACGAGCTGACGAGAGAGCGCGCCCGGCAGGAGGGGAAGGCGTCATGGACAAGGATCGATCGGCAGCCGCCAAGCCGCGCCTGCGGGCGATTGCCCCTTCGGCGTCCGAGCCCACGGCGGCGCCGAGAGACGGCGCAGCCCGCGGAATCGAGAACGAGAAGCTTCTGAAAGAAAATTCGGAGCGCTATCTTGCGATTGTCGACACCGCGATCGATGCGATCATCGTCGTCAACCGCTTCGGTCAGGTCCAATCGTTCAACCGCGCCGCCGAAGCGATTTTTGGCTATTCGGCTGCGGAGGTCATCGGCGCCAGCGTCGGGCTTCTCATTCCCGAGGCCGATCAGGCCAGCCGCGACGGCGTCTTCTCGGCCTTTCACCGCGTAGGCGAGCGCAAGACCGCCGGTCCCGTGCGCGAGGTCGAGGGCAAGCGCAAGGACGGCTCCACGGCGCCGCTGGAATTGTCGATCGCCGAGTGGCGCGATATCGACGGGCGCCCGTGTTTCACCGGCATCATGCGCGACGTCACCCTCCGCAATCGGCAAGCGCGCGAATTGCAAGAGGCGATCGAGGTGGCCCAGCAGGCGCGCATCGAGGCCGAAAGCGCGAACCTCGCGAAGACCGAATTCCTCGCCGTCATGAGTCATGAAATCCGCACGCCGCTGACCAGCATCAGCGGCTTCGTCGATCTTCTGACCCGCACCGGCAGGCTGACGCGCCAGCAACGCCGCTACATCGAGCTGGTGAGGACGGCGAACGTCGCCCTGCTCGCCATTGTCAACGATATCCTCGACTTTTCCAAGGTCGAGGCCGGTCAAGTGGAGATTGAATGCCGAGCCTTTTCTCTATTGGCCTTGATTCAGAACACGCTGGCGATCGCGCGCGTGGCCGCGGCGACGAAGAGTCTCGTCCTGGAATACTCGGTCGATCCCGGCGTGCCCGAATGGCTCATGGGCGACCATGCGCGGCTGCGCCAGGTGCTGCTCAACCTGCTCAGCAATGCGGTCAAGTTCACCGACGTCGGTTCGATCGTCTTGAACGTGCGCAAGGATTCGGCGACCGATGGCCGCGAACGGATTCGTTTCTCCGTCGCCGACACCGGCATCGGCATCCCCGCCGCGCAGCAATACCGCCTGTTCAACAAGTTTTCGCAGGTCGACAGCTCCGTCAGTCGGCGGCACGGCGGAACCGGCCTCGGATTGGCGATTTGCAAGCGGCTGGTCGAATTGATGAACGGCGAGATCGGCGTCGTCAGCGAAATCGGCAAGGGCTCGACCCTGTGGTTCACCGCGCATTTGCCCCCCGCCTCCAAGCCGGAGATCGAACCGAACGGCGAATTGACGCCGGAGGAATCCGGCCCGGGCGACGCGCGGATCCTGGTGGTCGACGATCTCGACACCAACCGTGAAATCGTCGAGGCCTATCTGGAGGACATCGGCTATCACATCGACACGGTGGGCAGTGGGGTCGAAGCCATCCAGGCGCTGGGAAGCGAGCGCTATGATCTCGTCCTGATGGATATTCGGATGCCGATCATGGACGGCGTCACCGCGACCCGACATATTCGGGATATGCCGCATCCGATCAAAGATATCCCGATCATCGCGATGACCGGCAACGTGCTGCCGCAGCAAGTGAGGTCCTATCTCGACGCCGGCATGAACGATCATATCGGCAAGCCGATCGAGCGCGCGCAGCTCTACAACAACGTTCGACGCTGGCTGCCCAAGGCGAAAGGCCTCCGGGTGCAAATCGGGGCGAGTTCGCCGAATTTCGACAAGCCGAAGTTCGAGGAACTCGTCGACGTCGTCGGCGCCGAAAAGGCGAAGCGCATCGCCACGAGGTTCCTCGGCGACCTTACGGATGCCTTCAAATTCGAACGCACGTTGGCCGAAGCGCAGCAAGAGGCCCACGCCCTCATCAACTGCGCCGGCGTGCTCGGTCTGCAAAACCTCGTCACGGCTTGCCGCGCGATCGAATTCGTGTCGCCCGACGACGCGGAACACGGGCTCGCGGCGATGGAGGAGGTTCGAAGGGAGCAATCGGCTGCGCGACAGACGCTGCTGGGCCAGCTGCTGCCGAGATTGCGCGAAATCGCCGTCGGGCTGACGGGAGACAAGGCAAGCGCGACGAGCCGCTTTCGTCCGCCGGCGGCGGCCTAGGCTCGACGCCGAAGCGAGAATGCTGAAGGGAGACCCACGCTGTGGGCGCGCACGCGATATTCGGCAAGCGGACGACGAATGGCGACGGCCGGGCGTTTGACGCCGTTGCTCCAGCCGGCGACGCGAGGCCGCCGCAGGCGGACGCGAAGCCGCAGCCGACCGAGCGTTCGGCGCCGAACCAACGTCGGCCGGCCGCGGCTGCGAGAGCGCGCGATTGAATATGGCGATCTCGAGCGCCTCTCGGCGGCGCTCGCCGCGACGGATTGATGCCGGCGTCGTGTCTTCGAGGTCGGATTCCAAAATCTTGCCGCGCAGGCGACTCCCTGCGCATGGGCAAGATCGAACGCATCGACGTCTCGGCCGATGACCGGGAGAGGCCGCGCCGCTCGGCGCGGGACCGAAGAACGCCGCTGGAAGTCGTTTGGCGCGCGCGTCGTGGCGTTGGCGGGCGAGGGGGCGACGCAACGCGCTTAGGAGACGACAATGGTTTTTCCGACGGTGGAAGATTGCCTGAAATCAAGGGGGACCAAGCGCGGCGTGTTGCATGGTTTCGACCAACTCTTGCGCGAAGCGCTCGGACGAACGAGGCTGAAAGCGCGCCATCTCGACCTCGATGACAATGAGATCGGGATGGATTGCGTGTTCGTGATGATGACCGTCGCCGCGGACCTCGCGCTTGCGGCTTCGGATAACCCGGCGGACATCGAAGCCGGCCATTTTTCAAGGGCCGCCGAGGACGCGCTCGCCTGGGCCAAGGCCAGACTCGCCGGCCGCGCCAATCCGCGACAATCGCGGGCTAGAGGCGTTGTCGCGCCGTCATTCATGCGGCGCGCGCGCCGAGGCGGCAAGAACAGGCTGATGTGACGGCGAAAGTCGAGGCATGGCCGAGCGGTCGTCGACTTGTTCTTTTCCGGCGGCGCGCCGCGCCGTCGCTGCGGCCGCCCTGGATAGCGGTCGTCGCGCAACAACGTGGCTGAAATCGGCCTTGGTCTACGGATTTTTTGGGATGGCGACGCGAGACCGTGAACCAAGGGTGAGATGGTTCGTCGCGGCGGAGGATCTTCGATTTGGAGCCAAATCCGATAAGGCGCGCCGAGGGCGCGCTCGACGAATCCAGCATCGCCGCCCTCGCGCGAGCGGCGAGCGAGTCCCATGAGGTCGTCGAGCGCGGCCTTCGGGCCGAGATCGCGACGCTCGAGGCGCAGGCGCTGCGTTATCAGACCGCCATCGACGCCATCGCGCAAGGCCTTGGCTTTTTCGACGGCGAGGATCGGCTGATCCTGAGCAATCGCCGCTTCGCGGAGATTTATCGACTGGCGCCCGAGCAAGTCCGTCCCGGCATGACGCTGCGCGAGATCGTGGAGCTTCGCCTCGCCGCCGGAACGTCCCCGATCGCCGCCGAGGACTACCTCGCCCTGGCCGCATCGGTCAAATCGGCCGTTGCGTCAAGAACTTGGACCGCCGAGCTCGAGGACGGGCGGAGCATTCAAATCCGTCGCGTGCCGACGCCCGACGGCGGCTGGACGACGACGCACGAGGACATCACCGAACTCAAGGCCACGCACGCCGTGGCGAACGAGCGCGTCTCGCTGCAAGCCCTGATCGACTGGCTGCCCGACAACCTCTGGGTCAAGGACGTCGACAGCCGCTTCGTTATTTCCAACCAGGCCACGGCGACCCGCATCGGCGTGCCGGGGCCCGCGGACCTCTACGGCAAGACCGATCTCGAACTCCTTCCCCCGGAGATCGCGAAGAAGTTTTTCGCCGACGAGCAGGAGATCGTCCGCTCCGGGAAGCCGATGATCGACATCGAGGAGTACGTCTTCGACGCCTCGGGCGGCAAGACATGGATCGTGACGACCAAAGTGCCGCTGCGCAACGACCGCGGCGAAATCTTCGGCGTGGCCGGCGTCTCGCGCGACATCAGCGAGCGCAAATTGGCGGACGCCTTGCGCGACGGACGGACGCAAATCCTCGAGATGATGGCCAAGAACGCCCCGCTGGAAGACGTGCTCGATCGTCTGGCGCGCCAGATCGAATCGCAGTTGAGCGGGATATTCGTCTCCGTCGTGCTGGTCGACGAGGCCGGACGCCGCTTGCGCCACGTCGCCGCGCCGAACCTGCCCGAGGCCTATGTCAAGGCCATCGACGGCATGCCGATCGGTCCGCGGGCGGGGTCGTGCGGCTCGGCCGCCTATCGGCGAGAAGCCGTCGTCGTCGCCGATGTCATGACCGACCCGCTGTGGGCCGATTACCGGGACTTGGCCGCCGCGAACGGGCTTCGTTCATGCTGGTCGACGCCGATCCTGTCGCATCAAGGCGCGGTCCTCGGCGCCTTCGCGATGTATTCGGCGACCGTGCGCGAACCGGCCGAGGCCGAGACGCGCCTCATCGACGTCGCCACCTACTTCGCCGGCATCGCGATCGAGCGCAAGCTCGCCGAAGACCGCATTCAATTCATGGCCAACCATGACGCGCTGACCGGGCTTCCCAATCGCACCTTGCTCGACGACCGCCTGTCACAAGCCCTGTTGTATGCGCAACGATACGACCGCTGGGCGGCGGTGGCGTTCGTCGATCTCGACAATTTCAAGACGATCAACGACAGTTTGGGCCACAACGCCGGCGACGAACTGTTGAAGACCGTCGCCAGCCGGATGGCCGCTTGCGTGAGGGCGATGGACACGGTGGCGCGGCTCGGCGGCGATGAATTCGTCGTTCTTCTCGTCGATCTGCCCAAGAGCGCGGACTTGATCTCCGCGACCGTTCAAAAGCTGCGCGCGGCCATCGCCGAGCCGGTTCGTCTCGAAGGCCACGATCTTCGCGTGACCAGCAGCTTGGGCGTCGCGAACTACCCCGACGACGGGACGGACGCCGAGACGTTGCTGGCCAACGCCGACGCGGCGATGTACCGCGCCAAGGAAATGGGTCGCGACAATTTCCAGTTCTATACGCCCGAGCTGAACGCCAAGATGCGCGAGAAATTCCTGCTGCAGGAGGAATTGCGAAACGCCGTCGCCCGTCGCGAGTTCGTCCTGCACTATCAGCCGCAGGTCGACTTGCGGACCGGGCGCGTCTTCGCGGTCGAAGCGTTGATCCGCTGGAATCGCCCAACTGTGGGCGTCGTGCCGCCGATCGACTTCATTCCGATGGCCGAGGAGACGGGCCTGATCGTGCCGATCGGCGACTGGGTGCTGCACGAGGCCTGTCGGCAGAACAAGGTCTGGCAGGACGCCGGCCTGCCGCCGATAACCGTCTGCGTGAACGTGTCGGCGCGGCAATTCAGGGAGAAGGACTTGATCGGCCGCGTCGTCGACGCGCTGAAGGACAGCGGCCTGGACGCCAAATATCTCGAGCTGGAGCTGACCGAAAGCCTCGTCATGCAGGGTGTCGAACTCGCCGTTGCGACGATGAAGAAGTTGCAAGGCCTGGGCGTTCAGCTCGCGATCGACGACTTCGGAACCGGCTATTCGAGCCTCAGCGCGCTGAAGAACTTTCCGGTCGCGCGGCTGAAGATCGACAAGTCGTTCATTAACGGTCTTCCGGCCGATGAAAACGATAAGGCCGTCGCCAGCGCGGTGATCGCCTTGGGACAGAAGCTCAATTTGAGGGTCATCGCCGAGGGCGTCGAGACCGACGATCAACTCGCGTTCCTGCGCGAGAACAACTGCGATGAAATGCAGGGTTATCTTTTCAGCAGGCCGATCCCGGCGCGGGAGGTCGAGGAATTGCTCAAGGCGCGGGGTCGGCCCGATCGAAGCGCGTCTCGATGAGCGCGACCGTCTTCGGACGCGCCTTGCCGCGATGGGGCGGACGGCGCGCCGACCGGCGTCGACGCGAAGCGCGCGGCGAACGCCGCCGCTGGGCGCCGGCTCCGCGCGTCGAGCCGCCATCGGCGAAAAGTCGAACCGGACAAATTCTTTGCGAATGCGGCCAGTCGCGCTATCCTATCGCCTCGTCGGGCGAGGCGTGGCCTGCAACGCAAGGCCGCCCGACGGCGAAGCCGTTTGCGGGAGACGGCGTTTGTCAAGTTTTTTCGTCGTAAGACCTTGAATTCATTGATGGGACCGTCAAGGGGATCCTTGACGAGACTTGACAAAACTTGACATCGCTTGACGGCGCTTGACGAGGCTCGACGACAAACTTGACGCCCCGTCTCCCGCCGATCCCGCTCGGCTTTACGCCTTCCCGGTCGCCGCCGGGCAATCCGCGCGCGCGCCCCATTCGGCCCAGGAGCCGTCGTAGAGCCCGGCGACGCGGCCGCCCGCCTCCTCGACCGCCAGCGCCAGCATCGCGGCGGTGACGCCGGAGCCGCAGGTGGTGATGATCGGCTTCTTGAGATCGACGCCGTGTTCGGCGAAGGCGGCGACAAGCGCCGCGCCGGTCTTCAAGTGTCCGCTCTCCTCGATGTCGACGAACGGCAGGTTGAGGGCGCCCGGCATGTGGCCGCTGCGCAGGCCGGGACGCGGCTCGGGGGCGCGGCCCTCGAAACGATCGGCCGGGCGCGCGTCGACGACCTGCGCCGAGCCGTCGGCCAGCGCTTTGCGCACGTCCTCGATCGAGGCGAGGAAGCCGCGGTCGAGCCGCGGCGTAAAGCGCCGGAACGGCGGGCGCGCCTCGCCCTTTTCGAGCGGGCGATCCTCGCGAATCCATTTGGGCAGGCCGCCGTCGAGGATCGCGGCGTCGGCGGCGCCGAACGCGCGCAGCGTCCACCACACCCGCGCGGCGGCGAACAGGCCGTGGGAATCATAGACGACGAAGCGCATGCCGTCGCCGAGGCCCAGCGAGCCCATCTCCTGAGCGAATTTCTCCGCGTCGGGCAGCATGTGCGGCAGGCCGGTCGAGACGTCGGCGATGGCGTCGATATCGAAGTAGACCGCCCCGGGAATGTGCTCGACGCGGAATTCGGCCGCGCCGTTGCGCCCCGTCGGCGGCAGATGCCAGGAGGCGTCGATGATCCCGAGCCCCGGTTCGCCGAGATGCGCGGCGAGCCAATCGGTGGAGACGAAATTCTCGTGAGCCATGATGGAAATCCCGAGTCGCCGTCGAAGCGCGATGTTTAGCAGGACCGCGGCGCTTTCGCTAAGCCCCGCCGTCGTCGAGGACGATGGCGCCGGGCGCGGCGGCGACGACGCGCGCCTCGGCCTCGCGCCGATAGGGGTCATCGCGATCGAGCGGTTCGCTCATTTCAAAGGAACGCCTTGGGAGCGTTGGCGCGACGTTCGAGCCAGGCGGGGACGGGGAGGGACTTGGAGCGCAGAAAAGCGGGGTTGAACAATTTCGAGGCGTAGCGCGCGCCCGAGTCGCACAGCGGCGTGACGATGACGCGGCCGGGGCCGAGCTCGCGCGCGAGCCGGATCGCGCCGGCGATATTGATTCCCGACGAGCCGCCGAGCAACAGGCCTTCGCGCTCGACCAGATCGAAGACGATCCGCAACGCCTCCTCGTCGGCGATCCGGTAGGCGAAGTCGACCGGCGCGCCTTCGAGGTTGGCGGTGATCCGCCCCTGGCCGATCCCCTCGGTGATCGAACTGCCTTCGCTTCTGAGCGCGCCCTCGGCGTAATAGGCGTAGAGCGCCGCGCCATAGGGGTCGGCGAGCGCGATTTTGATCCGCGGATCGCGCTCTTTCAGCGCCAGGCCGACGCCCGCCAGCGTGCCGCCGGTGCCGACCGCGCTGACGAAGCCGTCGATGCGCCCCTGCGTTTGCGCGTAGATCTCCGGTCCGGTGGTCTCGTAATGGCCGCGGCGGTTGGCGAGGTTGTCGAACTGGTTCGCCCACACCGCCCCGTTCGGCTCCGATTTTGCAAGGATGTCGGCGAGGCGCCCGGAGTATTTGACGTAATTGTCGGGATTGGCATAGGGAACCGCCGGCACTTCGACGAGCTCGGCGCCGACCAGGCGCAGCATGTCCTTCTTTTCCTGCGCCTGGGTGTCGGGAATGACGATGACGCTGCGAAACCCGAGCGCCGCGGCGACCATGGCGAGGCCGATGCCGGTGTTGCCGGCGGTGCCCTCGACGATGACCCCGCCGGGGCGAAGCGCGCCGCGCGCGATCGCGTCGCGGATGATGGCGAGGGCGGCGCGGTCCTTGACCGATCCGCCGGGGTTCATGAACTCCGCCTTGCCCAGGATCGTGCAGCCGGTCGCCTCGGAGGCCGCCCTGAGCTTGATCAGCGGCGTATGCCCGATCGCTTCGACGACGCTGGGGCTGAAAGGCATCGGGACCTCTTTCCTGACACGCTAGGCGAAGCCGGGGCCTCGGGCAAGAAAGCGCGCGGGGCGCGGTCGGCGATGCGCCGAAGTCCTGCGCGGCGCCCTCGCGACGGCGTCGCCAATGAGAATCGATCTAAAACGATAAAATGAATAGGATGACAAGCGGAAAGTCGCGCGGCTGCGGAGGTCATGAGCCCGCCTCAATTCTCCCGTCATGCCCCCGTCCAAGCGGACGGGCGTTGTAAGGTTCGACCAAGGCGCGGCCGCGCTGTCTCGAGAGGGCGCCGGACGCGGCGGACGACGCCGCCGGGCCGTGGGAAAGGGATCGATGTTCTTCCTCGCCTCGAAACTGCTGTGGTTTGCTGTGGCGCCGGCCACCCTGCTGATGGCTGGCGCGCTCCTCGGCGCTTGGCTCGTTCCTCGCCGCGCCGGATTTCCCCGTGCGCTGGCGCTCGGCTGCGTGGGCGCGCTGCTGTTGGTCAGCCTCGCGCCGGTCGGCGCGCTGCTGATCGAGCCGCTGGAGAACCGCTTTCCTCAGCCTCCCGCCGACATGCCGACGCCCTACGGCATCATCGTTCTCGGCGGCGCGATCGACGCCGAGGCGAGCGCGGCGCGCGGCCAGACGATTCTCGACGAAGGCGCCGCGCGCCTGACCGAGGCGGCGATCCTGGCGCGGCGCTTTCCCGACGCGCGACTCGTCTATGCCGGCGGCAGCGCGGCGCTGTGGAACGCGCATTCGACCGAGGCGCCGCAAGCGCGCACGCTGCTCGTCGCCCTCGGCGTCGACGCGTCGCGCATCGCGATCGAGGACAAGTCGCGCAACACCGACGAAAACGCCCGCTTTGCCGCGGCGCTGCTGCATCCGCAACCGGATCAGACCTGGCTCGTCGTCACCTCCGCCTATCACATGCCGCGCGCGATGGGTCTGTTCGCCAAGGCGGGATTTTCCGTCCGCGCCGATCCCGTCGACTATCGCTCGCTCGGCGGCGCGCGCGACTGGCGGATGAACCTCGAACCGGCGCGCGGCCTGCGCCTGTTCGATCTGGCGGTCCACGAATGGATCGGCCTCATCGCCTATCGCGTCAGCGGGCGGATCGACAATTGGTTCCCCGGCCCGTGAACGCGCTTACGTCACTCGACGTTGGGCGCGCCGAGGCGATAGACGCCGCGAAAGTCGTGCGGATCGACCGGCTCTCCCTTGCGGTAGATGACGAGACGGCCGGCGTCGGCGAGGCGCACCGCCGCGCCGCGCACAGCCTGCAAATGCGCGCGCCAACCCAATTCTCCCTCGCCGCGCGCGGCGGCGTAGGCTTCGGCGACGTCGGTGGGAGAGACCGTGCGGCCCGCGCGCGCCTCGGCGCAAAGCGTAAGGATGACGCTTTCCAGCGTCGGGGGCGAATCGGGGGTTTCCGGCGGAGCGCTCATGGCGCGCCTCATGCGGCGCGCGGGCGGCGCGGTCAAGGCGCGGGGGCGCATGTTCGATCTGCATTTCGGCTCGAGGTGTAGTATTTCGGAGTGCGCGGCAGGGCGGCGGTCGGCAATGCAGGGCGTGAACGAATGGAGAGCAGAACTCGGCAAGTCGTCTCGCGTCGCGCGGCGCTGGCGGGCCTCGCCGCGGTCGCCGCATGCGGCCCCATGATCGCCGAAACGACTCAAGGCGGGGCGACCGGAGAAGATGGCGCGGGTCCCGTCTTCTCCCCCTCGGGTCCAAACGGCGAGCTTTATGGCGCCGCTGAGGGGTTCCCGATCGCCGATCGCACGCTTGCTCATCAGCCCGGCGAGCCGCACGAGGCAAAATATCGCGTCGGCGCCTACAGCCACTTCGACGACATCTATCCCACGCATCGAATCAAGTGCGCCGCTGCGCCTTGGACGTTCAAGCGTTCGCAAACCGATGTTCGCTATTACTATTGGGGCAACCGATCGTCCGTGGCTGAATATCTGTCGCGCAATCCCGTTACCGGCCTGCTGATCGCCAAGGACGACCAGATTCTCGTTGAGCATTATCAGTATGGGCGGACCGATCGCGACCGGCTCATTTCGCAGTCGATGGCCAAATCGATCACCGCGATGCTGGTCGGGATCGCCATCGGCGAGGGCGCTATCAAATCGGTCGACGACGCAGCGGAGACCTATGTGCCGGGCTTCATGGACACGGAATACGGCAAGACGCCGATCCGCGACCTGCTGCATATGTCCTCGGGCGTGGAATTCGGGGAAACCCAAGACGGTCAGCGCGATCTCAATCGTCTGTGGATCGACATGGTGCTTGGCTTGGGGCCGACCAAGGGCACGATCAACAGCATCGTGCAATTCAACCGGCGGATCGCGGCGCCAGGGACGCGATACTATTACGCAAGCATCGAACCTGATGTGCTTGGCGTAGTCCTCCATTACGCCCTCAACAGATCCGCGTCCGACTACCTCCAGGAAAAGGTGTGGGAGCCGATCGGCGCGGAAGCCGACGCCGCGTGGGTGGTCGACGCGCAAGGTTTCGAGGTCGCGCATGGCTTCTTCAACGCCGTGCTCCGCGACTATGCGCGGTTAGGACGCCTTCTCGCCCACGACGGCGCTTGGGAGGGCAGACAGATCGTTCCGGCGCAATGGATGATCGACGCGACGACGACGCGGTCATCCGACGCCTATCTTGCCCCGGGCAAAGCCATGCCGACGTTCGGCTATGGCTACCTCCTGTGGCTGCTTCCTGGCGCGCGACGCCAGTTCGCGCTCGTGGGCGCGAACGGTCAGCGAATCTGCGTCGATCCGACCTCGAAGCTGGTCATGGTCCAGACCGCCGTCGACAATACCGACGAGGTCTGGCGCCTGTGGTCGGCGCTGGTCGAGCAATTCGGTTGACCCAGCTCCCTTGACTCCGCCCCGGCGCCCGTCGATTGATCGATCAAGCGTCAGAGGAGGGGAGCCATGCCGGCGCCGTTGAAGCTCGTCATCGCCAACAAGGCCTATTCGTCGTGGTCGCTGAGGGCGTGGATTCTACTCGCCCATTTCAAGATCCCGTTCGAGGAGGTCGTCATCCCGCTCGACCGGCCGGAGACCCGGGCGCTGATCCTCGAGCACTCGCCCTCCGGCAAGGTTCCGGCGTTGCTCGACGGCGCGATCACGGTGTGGGAATCGCTGGCGATCGTCGAATACGTCGCCGAGACCCATCCGGAAAAGGCCATCTGGCCGCGCGGCAAGGCGGCGCGGGCGCACGCGCGCTCGCTCGCCAGCGAAATGCACGCCGGCTTCCCGGCGCTGCGTCAGCATTGTCCGACCCAGTTCCGGCGGCCGGTGCGCAGAATCGCGTTGACCGAGGCCGCCGAGGCCGACGCCGCGCGCGTCGAGGCCGCCTGGGCGCACGCGCGCGAAAATTTCGGCAATGCCGGCCCCTTCTTGTTCGGCCGCTTCAGCGCCGCCGACGCGATGTACGCGCCGGTGGTCAATCGCTTTCACATCTATGACGTTCCCGTCTCGCGCGCGACCCGCGCCTACATGGACGCGACAATGGCGCTGCCGGCCTGGAAAGCCTGGGTCGCCGATGCGGAGGCCGAGCCATGGCGCATCGAAAGATACGACGCCGTCTAGCGGCGTGGATGCGGGCGTTTTTCGCCCCGCGCCGCAAGGCGCCGCGGTCGCGCCTGCGCTCGCTGGGCGGGCGGAAAATCATCGCGGAGGGCCTCGAGCAAGGCCTGTGGACGGATTTCTACCACAACGCGATGACGGTGAGCTGGCCGACGTTCTTCGGCGCGCTCGCCGCGGCGTTCGTCGCGGTCAATCTCTTCTTCGCCTTCGTCTACGCGGCCGGCGACGCGCCGGTCGCCAACGCGCGGCCGGGCAGCCTCTCCGATCTTTTCTTTTTCAGCGTCGAGACGACCTCGACCGTCGGCTACGGCGACATGCATCCGCAGACGTTCTACGGCCACGTCGTCGCGACGGGCGAAAACTTCATCGGCTTGGTGACGCTGGCGATGATGACCGGACTGGTGTTCGCGCGCTTCTCGCGGCCGCGCGCGCGGCTCATCTTCGCGAGAAACCCGATCATCGCCAACCATGACGGAACGCCGACGCTGACCTTCCGCCTCGCCAACGCGCGCAACGCCTTCATCAGCGAGGCGACCGCCAAGCTGTGGATGCTGCGCGCAGCCACCAACGCGGAGGGGCGTCGGTTCGTCGGCTTTCAGCCGTTGCGGCTGCTCCGGAGCGAGAACCCGGTTCTCGCGCTGAGCTGGACGCTGTTCCATCCGATCGACGTCGACAGTCCGCTCTACGGCGTGAGCGAAAGCGAGCTCGCCGCCAGCGAGACCAATTTTGTCGTCAGCATCCGCGGCTTCGACGAAACCTCGGCGCAGACGGTCCACGCGCGCTGCACCTTCGCCGCGCAGGACGTGCGGCCGGGCCACGAGTTCGTCGACATCCAAAGCCTCGACGAGGACGGCATGCGCCATATCGACTACGCCAAGATTCACGAGACCAGGCCGATCGCGTCGCCGCCGACTTCCTCTTTCTGAGCCGCGCACGGCTTCGCCCGCTTTTGAGCAGGCCGATCGGCGCCGTCGGCAGTCATAACAAGGCCACGATGGCGCTTGAATCTTGGCGACGGCGCCGTCTTCGGCGAAGCCGAATTCGCCGGCTCCACCGAGACGAGGCGTCAAGGAGGTCGCAGCCGATGAGGTTTGGGCGCAGTCTGCCAACGGCTTTGATCGTCGCGCTGATCGCCGGCGCGGGGACGGAGGCGCTAGGCTCTCCGCCGATGCGCGGGCGGCCGCCGGACGCCGTGTCGACGCCGGACGCCGCGCCGGCGCCGGACGCCGCGCCGGCGCGCGTCGCGCCTTGTGGAAAAGGCGGCGACGGGTTCGACGACTGGCTCGCCGGCTTCAAGCGGGAAGCGGCGAGCCAGGGAATCTCCTCTTCGGTGATCGAATCCGCGCTGGCGGACGTCGCCTACGACGAATCGATCGTCTCGCACGATCGCGGCCAGGGGGTCTTTCGCCAGAGCTTCGAACAATTCTCCGGCCGCATGATCAGCGCCTATCGTCTCAAGAAGGGCAGGAGCCTGCTCAAGCGCGACGCCGACCTGTTTCGCGCCATCGAGCAGCGCTACGGCGCGCCCGGGCCGGTGCTGGTGGCGATCTGGGGGCTGGAGACCGACTTCGGCGCGGGGACCGGCGATTTCCAGACCTTGGACGCGCTGGCGACGCTGGCCTACGACTGCCGCCGCGCCGAGCATTTTCGCAGCGAGCTGTTGGCCGCCCTCAAAATCGTCCAGCGCGGCGATCTCGAGCCCGCGCAGATGCGCGGCGCCTGGGCCGGGGAGATCGGCCAGACCCAGTTCATGCCCTCCTCCTATTTGAAATATGCGGTGGCCTTCAACGGCCGCGGCCCGGCCGATCTGATCGGCCAGCCCGCCGACGCGCTCGCTTCGACCGCCAATTTCCTGCACGGCCACGGCTGGCGGCGCGGCGAGGGCTGGGACGAAGACCAACCGAATTTCGCCGTCCTCCTGGAGTGGAACCAGGCGCGCGTCTACGCCAAGACCGTGGCGCTGTTCGCCGACAAGCTGGCGAGCGCGCCGGAGAGCGAGGACGAGCAACAGCCCAATTAGGGCAAGCCGCGACGAGCCGGCGGCGGCGAACGCGATGATCCGCCGTCGCTCCTTCGTCCCGTCGCCATGGTCGCCGCCGGCCGCGACTCTCAGGCGTTCAGCCGGCGCCGGCGGGGCGACTTCGTCGAATCCCCGTTGTACGCTGGCGACCGCGTGTCCCGATTCGGTGCGTGCGGACGGCATCGACGGCGACAAGAAATCGGGGATGGGGGAATGAGCGAAACTCGCGAGATTGCGGCGGATTCAGTCGACGAGCGCCGGCAGGGGCTCAATCTTTTTCTCGTCGGGTTTCTGGTTCTTTTTTTCGAACTGGCGTGCATTCGCTGGTTCGCCGCGAACGTCGTCTTCCTGCAATTCTTCACCAACGTTGCGCTGATCGCCTGCTTTCTGGGAATGTCCTGCGGCTGCTTGGCGGCGCGCCGGCGCTGGAACTGGCTTGCGGCGACTCCGCTCATTGCGCTCGCGACCTTCGCGGCGGCGCACGCGCTTCTCATCGTCTATTCCTACTGGGGCGGGTTCGCGGTGGATGTCGGACATCAGGCCTCGCCGCAGGAGATATTTTTCGGCACCGAAGACCGGAACCCCGACGTCGCTCAATTCGTCGTCCCGATCGAATTGATCGCCGCGCTGTTTTTCATCCTGATTGCGCTGATGTTCGTCGGGCTCGGCCAAGTGCTGGGCCGCGCCTTCGACGCTTATCCAAACCGGGTCCTTGGTTATTCCCTAAACATCGGCGGAAGCCTCGTCGGCATCCTGGCGTTTTCCGCGCTTTCCCTTGCGCAGGCGCCGCCGGCGGTGTGGTTCCCGATCGTTTGCGCCGGCGTCGGCTATCTCCTCTATCAGGATAAAGCTCTGTCGCGGCCGCGCCTGCTGGCGCTCGCGGCGTTGGCGATCTTCGCGTTGATTCCCACCGATCGGTCCGGCCTGCACGAAATTCGCTGGTCGCCCTATTACGCCGTCGACCTGAAGAAGACGACCGGCCTCATCACGGTCAACATGATCAGCCACCAAGCGATGGTGCCCTTCCAGGCAGGCGGCTCGTCGTACTCGCTCATTCACTTGTTGGAGCGGCAAAGCGGCGGCCCGCCGTTTCAAGACGAATTGATCATCGGCGCCGGCTCCGGCAACGACATAGCCCACGCGTTGCGCTTCGGCGTGAACCGCATCGATGCGGTCGAGATCGATCCGGTGATCCAGGACATCGGCGTCCGCGATCACCCCGACCGACCCTACGAAGACCAAAGAGTGATCCGGCATCTCGACGACGGCCGGCATTTCCTGCGCACCACTGATCGCAAATACGACTTGGTGGTGTACGCGCTGGTCGACTCGCTGATCCTGCACAGCGGTTACGCCAACATCCGTCTCGAAAGCTACCTCTTCACCGAACAGGCCTTCGAGGACGTTCGTCGGGTGCTGAAGCCGGACGGTTTTTTCGTCATGTATAACTACTACCGTCAGGGATGGATCGTCCAACGGGTCGCCGCCATGGCCAAGCGCGTCTTCGGATGCGATCCGATCGTCCTCCCGCTGCCGTACGCGGAGACCTTGAAATCGTCGGAGGCGGCGGGGTTCACGACCATCATCGCCGGCTGCAATCCGCGCATTGCCGACGCATTTCGGCAGCACGGCGCGTTCTGGCTGAACGTCGCACCGCCCGAAAATATGGCGGTCGACGGGTTCTCCGCGCTCTCGGACTTGGCGCCCGCCGGGCAGAGCGACCGCTGGTCGAAGATCGCGCCGACGCGGCTGATCGTCGACAACGACGCGCCGGCGCTTGCGACCAGCGACGACTGGCCGTTCCTCTATATCAGCGGCAAGTTCATCCCCGCTCTGACGGTGCGCTCGATGATCGTGCTGGGCGCGCTCGGGATAGCGATGGTCTACCTCTTCATGCCGAAGGGCCGCCTGCGCATCAACAACCGCATGTTCTTCCTGGGCGCGGCCTTCATGCTTCTGGAAACCAAAGCGGTCGTGCAGATGGCGCTGCTGTTCGGCAGCACGTGGCTGGTCAATTCCGCCGTGTTCCTCACTGCGCTGCTGTTGATCCTCGCGGCCAACTTGTATGTGCTCCGGGCGCCTTCCGTCCGACTGGGACCCCATTACGCCGCGCTGCTGGTTTTCCTGGCGGCCGCGCTGCTCGCGCCTTTCGACACGTTCCTGAGCGGAGGGATCGTCTGGCGTTACGTCGCGCCGTGCGCGCTCTCTCTCGGACCGATGTTCTTCGCCGGCGTGATTTTCGCTCGCTCGTTCCGCGATGAAGCCGACCCCGATCAAGCCTTCGGATCGAATATCGCGGGATCGGTGATCGGCGGCCTGAGCGAATCATTCTCGACTCTCCTTGGCTTCCAACACCTGCTCCTGCTGGCTATCTGTTTCTATGCGTTGTCGGTCTGGGCGCCCTCGATTCGCGCGAAGCTCGGCTGACGCGAGCGCGTGGGTCGATAACGAACTCGTCGCGTCCTCCAGGGCGCCGCCGTGTTCGCCAACGTCCTCATCGCCAATGGCGGCGCTGATCGTGCGCCGCGCATGGACGCCGGCGCGCGCCTGTGCGAAAATGTCGTCTCAGGCGAGCCCAGCTCAGGGAGCCCGCGATGAGCGAAATCGTCGCCAAGCCGCGCGTGAAGACTCGTGTCCAGACGGAACGGCCGCGGCTGCACAAGGTCATCCTGTTCAACGACGACTTTACGCCGCGCGAATTCGTCGTCGGCGTGCTGAAGGCGGAGTTCCGCCTCGGCGAGGAGCAGGCGCAGCGCGTCATGTTGACCGCGCATCGGCGCGGCGTCTGTGTCGTCGCGGTGTTCGCGCGCGACATCGCCGAGACCAAGGCCGCGCGCGCGACTGAAGCCGGCGCCGCGAGAGGCTATCCCCTGCGCTTCGACACCGAGCCGGAAGAATAGGGGGGCAAACCCACCGCCGCCCCTTCGCCTTGGCGCGCCGATTTGCGATAAGGCGGCCATGGCCCTGCATCTCGTCAAACTCTGCGTCGGCGCCGAGTCGATCGCCGATCTCGAGGATTGGATCGCGCGGCGCGTCGCGGAACGGCGCGCGCGCGGCGAAGCGCCGCGGCACGCCCATGTGACGCGCATGGTCCCTAAACGCGCTGCGGAGCTGATCGACGGCGGCTCGCTCTATTGGGTGATCAAGGGGCGGATGGCGGCGCGCCAACCCCTCTTGGGCGTCGAGCCCTTCGTCGATTCCGACGGGGTCGGCCGCTGTCGGCTGTGGCTCGATCCGATCGTCGTGCCGGTCCGGCCGCGGCCGGTGCGGGCGTTTCAGGGCTGGCGCTATTTTGCCGAAAAGGACGCGCCGCCCGACCTTGAGGCGGCCGGCGCGGGCGCGATGCCCGAGGAATTGCGGCGCGAGCTCGACGAACTCGGGCTGCTGTGAAATCGCCTCGCCGCCCTTGCGGCGGCCGGGCTTCGCGCCGATCTTACCATCTTCGGCGCGCAATCCGCGCCGGGAGACGAGCCATGGCCACCCAGAGCGGCGAGCCGCCGACGCCGGCGCGGCGCGAGGCGAGCGCCGAGATCGCCGCCTTCCTCGAGGCGGCGCGAAACGCGCCGGCGCCGGCGTCGACGACGGGACGCGGCCGCATGATCTTCGCGCTCGACGCGACGATGAGCCGCCAGCCGACCTGGGACCTGGCGCAGCGCCTTCAGGCGCGGATGTTTCAGGCTGCGGCGGACCTGGGCGGGCTCGATGTGCAGCTGGTTTATTTCCGCGGTTTCGGCGAATGCCGCGCCTCGCGCTTCGTTTCCGGCGGGCAGGGGCTCGCCGACCTGATGAGCCGCATCGAGGTGCGCGGCGGCGCGACGCAATTGCGCAAAGTGCTCGCCCATGCGCTGAGCGAAGCGCGCCGCGCCAAGATCGGCGCGCTGGTCTTCGTCGGCGACGCGATGGAGGAGGGCGTCGATCCGCTGATGCGGCTCGCCGGCGAACTGGCGCTCTGCGGCGTCAAGGCGTTCATGTTTCAGGAGGGCGACGATCCGGCGGCGCGGCGCGCGTTTCAGGAGATCGCCCGCCTGACCGGGGGCGCCTACAGCGCCTTCGACGCCGGCGCGGCGGCGCGGCTCGAGGCGCTGCTGCGCGCCGCCGCGACTTACGCCGCGGGCGGACGCGCCGCGCTCGAGACCCAGGCGAAGGGCGATGCCCACGCGCGCGCGCTGCTGGAACAGATGCGCGGGACGTGAGAGAAGCGTAAGTTGCCGTC
>Ga0326728_10006408_pt1 | contig 31716 bp, 41 predicted proteins | sample MB3enrmetagenome_FD_207602 | JGI IMG/M metagenome (GOLD analysis project Ga0326728, IMG submission 207602) | Lab enriched peat soil microbial communities from McLean, Ithaca, NY, United States - MB31MN | ecosystem: Environmental > Terrestrial > Soil > Wetlands > Peat | place: USA: New York...
AAAGAAGGTGGAACGCCTGCTTAACGACCGCCCGAGAAAAGTACTGGATTTTAACACGCCGCTGGAAGTTTTCACAAGAACCGTTGCGCTGGGACCTAGATTCTAAGGAGTTAGCTTTTCTAGCTGGGTTAAGATTTCGGTGAAAAGGTCGATATCGGACTGAATATCGTCCAAAAATTTCTGTCTCTCTTTAAATTTACCAATGTCATATACCCTATAGGATTTAGGAAAATCTCCGTCATCCATCTGTTCAGAGTATGTTTTCAGAGATTCTTCTATCTCTTCGATGTCTGATTCATAAATCTTTTCAACTAGCTTTCGGTCAAGGATAAACTTGCCATCGGATTTCTTTATAAACTTCTGAACCTTTAAGGTTATTCCCCTGAAATTCCTGACGCTCTGCTCAAAAGCACCGAAAGAGCTTTCAAAGCGTTTGACAATAAGACGGCGCATGAAGTCATACAAGTTCGTTTGCGACCGATATTCGAAGTTAGCTTCCTCGCCGGTAATCTTGTCCACTTTAAGTCCGAATTCGTAAACAAATGGACGGTAAATGGCTCCAGTAAATCGCCCTTCCTCGCCAAAATAATCGTTTATAACTTCATCGTAGAACGAGGATTGCTCTTTGGTAAGCACAAAGAAGACTTCCTGCGGGTCTTTGACTATCGGCAGGTTGGCGATTTCCTTGGAATATAACGGGTCTTTTTTTAAGTCTATTCTGTTGCGCCGTATAAGAACCGGTTCGATAACGGCACGGATATTGTTTGAAAGATAACGGGAACGCTGTTTAACATTGGCAATGTCGACTGACGAATCGCCAAAAAGTGATTCATAGTAAGAGGCTACTTTGTCGCGCTTCTGCTTATCCGCCGATTGGTAGTTCTTTTTTATAAAAGATAATTTCTCAAAAGTTTTCTCATAAACCCTAAATTTGGCATCCAAGTCATTGTCCAGAGTAATCTTGGATTTACCGGGGACGACAAAAAGTTTTAACAGCGAAAATATATCCGCTGGCGAATTATTGAATGGGGTCGCCGTCAAAAGAATTACAGTCTTGTCCTTGCAGATTTTTGCAAGCAAGTCGTAAGCACGGGTATCTTGATTGCGAAAACGGTGAACTTCGTCTACTATGATGACCTCAAAATCTTCTATTTCCTTAACCAATTCCAGTGTGTTCTCCAAGGTATCCAAGCCGATGGAACGGATTTCCCAGTCGTGCAGTTCAAAATCTTCTTTATATTTCTGCCAGCCGGATTTTTTATCGCTTCCGCCAATAAGTCCGGGCGGGCAGATAATGATGCCGCGCTTGCCAAGACTCTTGGCAATCATACCAGCGATAATACTCTTCCCCAAACCAACGACGTCGGATATTATTACACCGTTATAGCTTTCAATTACAGCTAATGCTTGAGCGAGCGCATCCAATTGGTATGCGTAAGGCTGATAGCCTTTCTTAATCAACAATTCTCTCATACTCGGTGCTTTTTTGTGCCGCAATGCATCGATATAGGTTTTAAGAACAAGGGCAAAAGCCTCAAAAGGCGTTACTTCCGTGACCAGTGTCCGCTGCTGTATGAGAGTGATTAGCTTTTGCTTAAACTCGGCATGTTCGGTAATTTTATCCGCATCTGTCCACAATTCGTCAAAATAGGCTTCGGCTTTTTCTGTGCCATAATCACTGATTTCAACATTAAATTCATCTTGGGATGAAAGCCCGGCTTTGGTCAGATTACTGCTGCCAGTTAAGAAAACTGACTTTTTGAGGCTTTGCAATTCCTGCCTCATTTTGAAAATGTAGAGTTTTGCGTGATTAGGCCGGAAAGTCTTGCGAATGCGGAGTTTGTCAGTTTCTATCAGGCTGGTGAAGTAGCGAATTTGCTGGTAAAATTCAGCGGTGTCAAAATCATCTGAGTTGATGGAACTTGAAACGGATTCAAGGAATCTCTCAAAACGTTCTTTTTCGGTCAGTTCGGTCTGATCCTCGGCATACTCCAAAAGCCCGTGCAACCCGGCATCTACATTAAGTCCAACCAAAACATCTATCTGAACTCCATGTTGCTTTTGAATACCATCATACAGTTCTTTAATGCCGGAAAAATAGAAAAAACCAACCAAAAATTTTAGCTCTTGGCTGTTATGAATCAATTCAAGCAACCGGTCTTTCAACTTCCTATCAACTGCATTGGTGATAAATGTATTCATAGTACCCATGTAAATCTTACAAATTTAAGAAAAGGATGTGCATGAACTGCACTAAAACATCTCCTGCTGGGCTGGGTCCAGCCATGCGAGGGTCATTACCTTGCGTTCGGCGGCAGGGCCGAAGCGGGCGCAGTCGCAGGTGTAGGTTTCTATGCTGCGGCCCAAGCCCAAGTCAGGGCCGGATATTTGGCCTGTAAATTGTTCACCGGAGCGGTATGCGTAGCAAATCGGGCTGTCAAACGGGATGCCCCGGCCACGGAGGAATGGCTTTCTTTTTACCGCGTCCGAGAATACCGCGTACTTCACCTGGAGCGCATGCGGCTTTAGCGCCAGTTTCCTGCCGTCATTGAGCGTGACTTCCTGTGGCATCTGTCCGCAACCATCATCAGCCAGAGCAAACATAGCTTCTTCCTGCTCAGGTGTGACGCCTTTAGACGGCTCGGCCACCACAAACGCGCTGGGGCGATGGTTTACATGGACATACCACATCGCCGTGGCTTCCTGCGATACCACATGTTCATGCGCGAGCTGATTTACAAGGTCCAGACTCGGCTTATCGTCGCGGACGCGGTCGGCGAATCTGTCGCACAGGAATAATAGCCACAAAGCGCCTTCGTATGCCTGCTTTTCCTGTGGTTTGGAAGGCGCGGCCTCGTTGCCACTAAACGGGCTGATGCACTCGTGGTAAGGGTTCAGAAAGTGCATTATCTCGTGGGCGATGCTCAGGCGCTGGCGGGTGACCGGCATGCCGCGATAGACCCACATCGCGTTCTTGCTCTTGTCCAGCCATGCGCACGCCGTCACGAATGTCTTGTGGTATTCGGGGTCCGTCTTTTTCGGGTTGTCGAAGTAATTCACGGCAATGCCGAGTCGTCTGGCAACGGCTTCCACGTCCACCGGAACGCTATCCAGCCCGAAGCGTAATATCAGTTCCCTCGCATATTCATACGGCCTCACCGCCGCCATAATGCCCCCTACTTCGCCCCCTTACCCTCGTTCTTCAGCAGGGTTTTGAGCATGTCCTGCATTATCCGCCGCCCGTTGGGCGACAGCTGCTCGTACCCGCGAAATATAACGCCTGCTTCCTTCTTGGCTGCCATGTCCGGGCTGGCATAACCCGCTTCCTTCAGAAGAACCTCTATCGGCAGTTCAAACGCGTCCGCCAGCTTTTGAATGACCTTCAGCGTCGGAATGTTCTTTTTGCCGCTCTCCAGTTGCGACAGGTACGCGTTGGAGACTTCGTTCTTCGTGCGTTCCTGTATATCGCGCAGCGACCATCGGCGCTCTTCACGCAAATCGTGAAGATACTGGCCGAATTTTATGGATTGCTGCGTTATTTTATCGTCACCCATGGGTGATTTGCTCCTTTAGGGACTGTAACTGTTCCTATTGTCAGTATAGCCCATTCTGCTAACTTCCGCAAGCGCTTTTTTGCACAAAGCATTGACACGGCTGTTCTGCGGGTGCTATGCTACTATAAGTAAGCAAGTGCACGCAATATCCCAAATAGGAGGTTCTATGGTCAAGGTTTCGGTAAGGGCACGAAAGTTCAATGCCCTTCTCGCGGCAAACAACATGTCACAGCGCCGTCTGGCAAGCATAGCGGGCTTTGCCCCGGCCTATGTGTCGCAGATACTCACCGGTACACGGCATGCTTCGGCAAACGCACGCGGCAGGTTATTGGAAGTGATCAATAAATTACAGAAGGCAAAGGGACAGCATGAATACACCTTCGACGACCTCTTCGTCATCGAACGATAACGAGTACCCCGCTTCCGAAGGATGGACGCCGGAAGCGCAGCGGCAGTTTGACGCCGGGTTACGGATACTGGCGCGGATGATAGCCGCCGACATTATAAAGAAAAGGAGCCAAAAGAATGTTCCAGAAAGCACGCAAAACACAGAGCCGCCTAAGACTGGCGGTTGAAGGTCCGGCTGGCGCAGGCAAGACGTTCAGCTCGCTGATACTCGCAAAATCGTTGTCGCCAAAGGTGGCGGTTATCGACACGGAGCACGGCTCGGCCAGCCTGTATGCCGACCGGTTCGACTTCGACGTGACCGAACTTCGCCCGCCGTATACGCCGGAAGCGTATGTGGAGGCGATAAAAGCAGCGCAGCAGGCGGGTTACGGCGTTTGTGTGATAGACAGCCTGTCGCATGAGTGGACCGGTGAAGGCGGTTGCCTGAGCATCGTGGATGCGCTCGGCAAAGGCTTTGCCGGGTGGAAAAATGTTACGCCGCGCCACGAACGTCTTATCAACGCGATTTTGCAGTCCGACATGCACATAATCGCCACGATGCGTTCCAAAGCCGAGTACTCGGTAGAGACGAACCTCAAGGGTCAGGCAGTTCCCAAGAAGGTCGGGACCGCGCCGATACAGCGCGACAGTATTGAGTACGAGTTCACCGTCGTGTTCACGCTCAACCAGAACCACTACGCCGCAGTTTCCAAGGACCGGACCAGTCTGTTCGACGGCAAGGACTTCGCCATCACGGAAGACACGGGCAAGGCGCTGCTGGGATGGCTCAATTCGGGCGCTCCGGAGGCAAAGGCTGCCGCCACACCTGCGCCTAAAACCGCCCCGACAGATTCGACTCCTAGTCCCGGAGTCACCGAGCGGCTTACCGCGAAAGGTGTCCTGGAAGAAGTGAAATCCCACGAGACAGAAAGCGGCAAGAAGTATGGCCTCAAGCTGGCGGGCGTCGGCAAGGTGTTCATTACCCATAGCGCCGCTGCCGCCGAACGCGCCGTCGGCTTTGTCGGCAAGACAATCGCCGTAGCTTACAAGGAATCGGTAAAAGACGGCAAGAAACAGTACGACATGCTGGGCTTTGAAGAATCCAAATAACGGAGGCAGTTATGAAAATCGATTACGAAGTGGACGAGAACGCAGGCGTTTACACCCCGCTCCCGGCGGGCAGGTATCGCGTAAAGGTGCTTGAGGTCGAGGACGGATATTCCAAGGCGGGCGACCCGAAGGTTAACATGAAGCTCAGCGTGGTTGACCAGCAGGACCGCTGGGTCTTCCACACGCTCACATTTATACCCAAGGGCCAGCCGGGCCACGGTATCGCGGTGCATTCGCTCAAATGCTTCGGGTTCTCCATCGACAAAAGCCGGGTGAATTTTGACTCGGAGGACATGGTCGGCAAAGAGGCGATGGCGGACCTTATCATCGAGGAATACAACGGCAAACGCAGCAACAAAGTCCGGCAGTTCGATTACCTGCCCGACGCGCAGCCGGAAAAGACCGACGAGGTGCCATTCTGATGGACACCGCGACATTGCCAACCCCGGTCTATGCGGTCGGTTACCGCGATTACCGCCGCCAGCATTTATACACCGTCAACGGTGTCGAGTATCCGTCCGTCACGAAGATACTCGGCATCGTTGGCGGCGGCAAGACCAACGCGCTGGTGGTGTGGGCACGCCGCGCCGCGCTGAAACTGGCCGAGTCCGAGCTTGTCGCCGAGCTGACACAGGGCCGGACAATCACCGCCGATGTACTTGGGCCGATACTCGCCAGAGCCGATCGCCAGCCGGACAAGATAAAAGACGAAGCCGCCGATATCGGCAGTCGCATCCATCAGGCGATAGACGATTACATCGCCGGGAAGATGCCGAAGCTGGAGCCGGACACAAAGCCCGGCTTTGAGAACTTCATGTCGTGGCTGTCGCAGGAAGGCTTGGAGATTATTGCGGGCGATACCGTAGTAGCCAGCACAAAGTACGGCTACGGCGGGCGGTTGGATGCAATCGCTCGCAGCAAATCCGGCGGGTTCATAATACTGGACTGGAAGACCAGCAACGCCATGCGCGAGGAATATCCACTGCAGGTGTCGGCATACGCGCAGGCGTTCGCGGAAACCTACGGCATGCCTTTGCCCGACAGCGCATGGGTTATCCGCTTCGGCAAGACTGGCCCGGATTTCGAGACCAAGAAGGTGAACATTCCCGTCGCACTGGACGGCTGGCTGGCAGCTATAAGGCTCTTTGACGCAATGAACGGAGGCTTATGGATAGCGTAATTGAGTTCGAGGTCATCGGCCTGCCAAAGCCGTGGAAGCGGCCTGTGCGGTTCGCCCACGCAAACGGCAAGTTCGTGAGCTGGAGCCCGAAGGACGACTGGTTCAGGCTCATCTACGCCGAGGCGGTCAAACACCGCCCGGCGGAACCGCTGGACATGCCAATCCGGCTGGACGCGACATTCCGGTTCCCGCGCCCGAAGTCCGTGAAGGCCACGGAAGTGTTCATGGCCCACCGCCCGGACGAGGACAATCTAAAAAAGGCCTTGATGGACGCGATTACCAACGCGCGCATTTGGGTGGACGATAGCCGCGTCTGCGACGGGCGCGTGATGAAGGTCTACGGCGAGCCTCCGGGTGTCACAATCCGCATCTCGCCAGCCGGGCAGGACGGGATTCCCGTCATCGGAACAGTCAGCTAAAGGAGCGTTTATGCATTTACCGCAACAGTTCAGGGCATTACTCGGCAGCAGCCGCACATACCGCGCGCACAGAACACCGCGCAGCATGGCGCTGTATTTCATCGCCTGTGCGCTTGCCATGGCGCTGGTGATACTCACGGGCCCTGACGAATGCTAGAGCATGCACTTGCATATGCGGCGCGGGGCTGGCCTGTCCTGCCATGCAGGAATACCGGTGATGACAGAAACAAGGCCAAGACCCCGCTGACCGCCCACGGATTCAAGGATGCCTCGTGTGACCCGCCGACTGTCCGTCGGCTGTTCGGTGCTACGCCGGAGGCGATAATCGGCATAGCAACGGGCAAGGCATCCGGATTCTTCGTGTTGGATATCGATATAAAGAAGAACGCCGGAGGCGAGGAGTCACTTGCCGAACTCGAGAAAGAGCACGGCGTTCTGCCGCTGACTGTATCGACGCGCTCGTGCACCGGCGGTCGGCACCTGTATTTCCGTTATCCGGAAGGCGGTATCGGCAGTCGGACGGGTATCCGTCCGGGACTGGATATACGCGGCGACGGAGGATATATTATCGCGCCTCCGTCGGTAGTGGATGGACAGGGTTACGAGTGGATTCACCCACCCGACACCACGCCATTCGCCGATGCGCCGGAATGGCTCATTCAGCTTATCCGGACGCAGAAGCCAATGCCCGATGCGGATTTGTCCAGCGGCGAGAAGATAACCAGCAACCGCAACGCCACGCTGTTTTCCATCGCGTTCCGTCTGCGTAAGGCGGGGCTTGGACCGGACGAGATATTTGACACGATATCCCGGACGAACCGCGAACGCTGCGTCCCGCCGCTGGACCCCGCCGAGATAGAGAAGATAGCGAAGTCGGCTGGCAACTACTCGCCGGGAAGCGTGAACGGGCCATACACCGACGTGTGGAACGCTGCCCTTCTGCGAGAACTGTTCGGCAACGATCTGCGCTATTCCGCGCAACTCGGCGGCTGGCATGTATGGGACGGGACTATGTGGGCCAAGGACGAGACCGGACAGGTGATGCGCCTTGCGCGCCAGACTGCCCGGCGCATGTTTGCAATGGCCGAGGCCGCGCGCGATGACAAACTGTTCTCGCATGCCAAGGCCAGTGAATCGAAAGGGCGGCTGGACGCGATGGTAAAGCTCGCGGAAAGCGAAGCCGGGATACCGGCGCAGGCGTCGGAGTTTGACACGGGCAAAAAGATACTCAACTGCACCGGCGGAACGCTGAGCCTGCCCGACCGGCTTGACCCGCACAGGAGGGAGGATATGCTTACTCGCAAAGTGGCGCACAAATGGAACCCTGACGCGCAGTGTCCGAGGTGGCTGCAGTTCCTGGACGAGATATTTCAGGGTGACGCGGAACTCATTTCATTCGTGCAGCGTGCCGCCGGATATTCGATTACCGGCGACACTTCGGAGCATTGCATGTTCATCTGTTACGGTACGGGGCGTAACGGCAAAAGCACATTTCTGAAAACTATCTGGCGCATCATGGGGCCGTATGCTGCGGTCACCCCGGCTGCCACGCTCATGGAGCACCACGACGGTAACAGCAACAACGCCGCACAGGAACTGGCGAAGTTGAAAGGCATACGCTTTGTGATGGCTTCCGAAGGCGAGAAAGGCCAGAAACTGGCCGAGGCGCAGATAAAGTCCATGACCGGCGGCGAGCCGATATGCGCGCGCTTTTTATACAGCAAGCCGTTCGAATACGTTCCCGAGTTCAAAATCTGGCTCTCGACGAATTACAAGCCAAATATCAGCGGGACTGATCAGGGCATCTGGTCACGCATAAAACTTATCCCGTTCAACGCGTACTTCGGGCCGGACAAGGTGGACCGCAACCTGGACGAGAAACTTATGGCCGAAGCCGAAGGGATACTGGTGTGGCTGGCCAAGGGCGCGCAGCAGTGGTACAACACCGGGCTCGGCATGCCTGCGGTAATGCGCGAGGTGCTCGACGAGTACCGAGAGAAATCTGATCTTGTGGGCGCGTTCCTCAACGAATGCTGCGACCGCGAGGCCGGGGCAGAAGAGCTGGCAAGCCACCTCTCTTCCGCCGCGCAGGGCTGGGCCAAGGAAAACGGCTACAAGGGCATCAGCCGCAACCAGCTTTCCGAGTATCTTGAAAAGCTCGGCATGGTCAAGAAACGGGCCACGGCTGGCATGTTCGTGGACAAGTATGTGTGGTCCGGGGTCAGACTGAAAGCCGATGCGCAGCCCAACCGTTACGGAGGGTGGTATGACAATTAACGCAATGTTTTCATTTCACGCGAGTGTGATAATCGCCCGCCCGCGCGGAATATATACATCACTGGCCGGTTTTCGCCAATTTCGCCAGAATCGCCAAAACGAAAAAAAGGTGTTTTGGCGAACACCGGCTCCTACGCACGCGAGTAATATATACTGTTCGCCAAATCGCCAATTCCTCCGGGAAAGTTTTCTAAGAAAGTCCCATATCCAGAAAAGTTTCTGGAATTCTTGGCGAATTGGCGAAAAAACCGAAGTTTACCAATACAAATGCGTTCGCCAAAACTCAAAAACGGCTCGCCAAATCGCCAAAACGGGGTGGCTGCTATGGAAATAGAGCGCAGAAAGCTGGTGATTGCGGCCATAGACCGGATTTCAAAGGCGTGGATAGCGGGTACATATAAAATCGCGGAGCAGCAGGATGCCAGACTGTTTAAAGCGATATGCGACTGCGAGCATCGGCTCAATGCGGTATGGCTTGCGTGCCGGAGCAACAACGCCACGATGCGCCAGTTCACGAACGAGCTGGAGCATTGGGAGGCGCTTCACCGGACAGCGATAGAGTTGGCGGCGAAGCATAAACTGGAAGGCGACACACCCATGCTGTTCAGCGATTTTCCGGGGCAGAAGATATGAGTATGAATCCCAAACGCGACGCGCGGATAATCGCATTACTGAAACGCGGGCTTATGCCGAAAGAGGTCGCATTCAAACTGAAGTTGAAATCGGTTGGGGTGGTTTACGAGGTTGTCCGCAGAGGTCATTTTAATATCTATGTTTTACGACGAGAAAGACGCTTGCAGGAATGTAGCCAAAGTTTAGTGCGTGACAAGCGGAAAGCGGTGCGGTAAACTATCAATGTCGAGGTATACGCCGGGAGAATTATGGCGTGTGCCTCGATTTATTTTTGTGACGAATTTGCGTATACCTCGACAATATACGCGCAGCTCTGCGCCCTGAAACACGGGCGCAGGGCTTCTTTTTTCGGCGGCAGCATGGACGCGCGAATAATACATAACTCAACGGTCCTGCTGCCCGCCACCAATTTGCGCCCGAAGCAGGGTAACCCAACACAAAGGCTTCATGCCGCTGGCCTCGCGAGAGGGCGCAATACTTTCGCCGGAGGCAATTATGCTTAAGCCGGAATATATCCCCGTTGGCAACATTAAAGCCAATCCTCAAAATCCGCGCGTCATCAAGGATGAGGCGTTCAAGCGTTTGTGCGCCAGCCTCAAGGAAGACCGTGATTATTTTGAAGCGCGGCCCATACTCGTCAACAAAGACATGGTGATATTCGCGGGCAACCAGCGGTATCGTGCTGCCGTCGAAATAGGCATGCAGAGCGTGCCGGTCATCGTCATGGACAACCCGGAACTGGAAGCCAAGCGGATGCTGCGCGATAACATTTCGGCGGGTGAATGGGACATGGATATTCTCGCCAACGATTTCGACGCAGAGTTTCTGCGCGAAGTCGGTTTTTCTGCCGATGAGTTGGGCGAGTTGGGACAGAACGAAGCGTTGCTGGATGAGGGCAAGCTGGACGAGGTGCCGGACAAGCCGGAAACCGCCATTACCAAACCCGGCGACATCTGGACGCTCGGCGATCACCGCTTGCTGTGCGGCGATTCCACCAGCGAAGCCGATGTTGCCCGCTTGATGGACGGCGGCAAAGCCGACATGATTTTCACGGACCCGCCGTATGGTATCGCCTATGTCGGCAAAACCAAGAAGCGCCTGACCATACAGAACGATGCAATGTCCGACGCGGATTTCAGCGCGTTTCTCGGCAAAGCGTTCGGTGCCATGCGTAAGGTGTGCGACGGTGGCGCGCCTTACTACGTCTGCCATGCTGACGGTAAAACAATGCTGTTCCGGCAGGCGTTGCTGGACAGTGGTTTCGAGGTCAAACAGAGCGTCATTTGGGCCAAACAGAGCTTTGTGCTTGGACGGCAGGACTACCAGTGGCAGCATGAGCCGATACTGTACGGATGGGCGGCTGGCGCAAGCCACAAATGGTATGGCGGACGTGCAGAAACGACTGTCTGGGAAATAGACCGTCCCACGCGCAGTGAGGAACACCCCACGATGAAGCCCGTGGAACTGTGCGCCCGTGCCATACGCAACAGCAGCCGCAAGGGTGACACCGTGCTGGACCTGTTCGGGGGCTCAGGCAGCACACTCATCGCCTGTGAGCATACCGGACGCAAAGCCTGCCTTTGCGAGATAGACCCTCTGTATTGCGACGTGATAGTCAAACGCTGGGAGCAGGCGACGGGCAAGAAGGCCGAGGTGCGCCATGCCGTATAAGCCACTGGCACCGTGCGCGTATCCGGGCTGTATCGGCCTTGCGCCGGACGGCGAACACTACTGCGCCGCGCACAAACCGGCCATGCAGATACACGAGCAGGACAGACGCGGGACCTCTGCCAAGCGTGGCTATGGCAACAGGTGGCGCAGGCTGAGGCTGATGGTGTTGTCGCGTGACCCGGTGTGCAGGCATCCGGGGTGCAATCAACCGTCAACGGATGTGGACCATATCGTTCCGCGCTCGCAAGGTGGCACGGATAGCATGAGCAACCTGCAGGGCCTGTGCCACGCGCATCATAGCGCCAAGACGGCGCGAGAGGACGGAGGGTTTGGCAACCCCCTATAGGGCGGGTCAGTTCCTTTTAGCGATTTGGAAGGTGACCGCGCTGGGGCTACGCGTGAACGCGTCCATAATTCGCATAGGGGGGTACCAAGGGTATTTATGCGTGGAAGAAAGCGGATTCCGACGGCAATCAAGCAGAAAACCGGCACTTTGAAGAAGTGCCGGACGAACCCTGCCGAGCCGAAACCGGGTCCCGCCAACAGCGAGCCGCCCGAATTTCTAGACGACGAGGCCAAGGCCAAATGGCGAGAGCTTTTCCCCGAACTTTCCGCGCTTCAGGTTGTAAGTTCGGTCGACCGCGACCTGTTCATGCTCTACTGCTCGGCGTATTCCAACTGGAAGCGGGCAAACGATGTGCTCAAACAGAGCAAACAGGTGTACCGCACCCCGAACGGTGCGTTCCAGCAGATACCGCATGTGTCCATCGCGCGCGGCTGGATGCTGATGATGACTAAACTGGCGGCTGAAATGGGCATCCCGGCCACGATGCGCAGCAGGATTATTCCGCAGTCAGATAAAGGCAAGGACGAGGACACGAAGTTTTTCGAGAAAGGTTTATGACACAGGCAATGCAGACATTTTACGACAAGAAAGCGGCTGCCCGCGCGGCGCGCTTCTTCGAGCATTACCTCGTGCATATCAAGGGCAAGTGGGCGGGCGAAGCGTTCAAACTGGAGGGCTGGCAGAAGGACGACATCATTTCCCCTCTCTTTGGTTGCAAACGCGCGGACGGCAGTCGCCAGTACCGCACCTGTTATATCGAAATCCCGCGCAAGAACGGCAAGTCCAGCCTCTGTTCCGGCATAGCGCTTTATCTACTCTACGCCGACAGCGAGCCGTCAGCCGAGGTTTACAGCGCTGCTGCCGATACAAAGCAGGCCGCCATCGTGTTCAACGTGGCAAAGGGCATGGTGCTGGCGTCGAAATCGCTGATGTCGCGCGGGCAGGTGTACCGCAATTCCATTTTTGTGCCGCGCACGGCCTCGGCGTATCAGGTTCTTTCGGCGGACGCGTACACCAAGCACGGTCTGAACGCCCACGGCATCATCTTTGACGAACTGCACGCACAGCCGAGCCGGGACCTGTGGGACGTGCTGGCGACCAGCACCGGTGCACGCTCGCAACCGCTGACCGTGGCGATTACCACGGCGGGATTTGACCGGAACAGCATCTGCTGGGAACTGCACGAATACGCCCGCAAGATTAAAGAGGGCATCATCGAAGACGACAGTTTTCTGCCGGTCATATATGCCGCCGAAGAGCAGGACGACTGGCGCGACCCGGCGATATGGCGCAAGGCGAATCCGAACCTTGGCGTATCCATTAGCGAGGATTATTTGAAGCGTGAATGCGCCAAGGCCGAAAACGTCCCGGCTTATGAGAACACTTTTCGCCGCCTGCACTTGAACCAGTGGACGCAGCAGGAAAGCCGCTGGATACCGATGGCGGCGTGGGCCGCGTCTGCGGGCGAAGTCGATGTAGAAGCCCTGCGGGGCAAGGTCTGTTATGCCGGGCTGGACCTGTCATCCACCACGGACATCACCGCACTGGTGCTGGCGTTTCCCATCGGCGACGATGTGAAACTTCTGCCGTTCTTCTGGATACCGGGCGACGGGATTATCGAACGCGCCAAGCGCGACCATGTGCCATACGACCTGTGGGTAAAACAGAACCTGATTTATGCTACGCCGGGCAATGTAATTGATTACGCCTTTATCGTCGCCAAGATAGCGGAACTGCGCAAACAATACTCGCTTAAGGAAATAGCATTCGACCGCTGGGGCGCGGCAAAGATAGTCCAGGAGCTGACCGAGATGGGTGTCACCGTGATTCCCTTCGGTCAGGGTTTTGCCTCGATGTCCGGCCCGGCAAAGGAGCTTTTGCGGCTGGTGCTGGCGGGCAGACTGCACCACGGCAATAACCCGGTGCTGCGCTGGATGGCCGACAACGCCGTGGTCAAAACCGACCCCGCCGGAAACATCAAGCCGGACAAGGCAAAGAGCACCCAGCGCATCGACGGCATTGTGGCAACCGCAATGGCGCTTGACCGGACGCAGCGCCACGGTGCAGGCCGGAGCGTATACGAAAGTCGCGGGATGGTGATTTTATGAACTGGCTATCGAAACTTTTCAACCGGAACGGGCGCAAGATGCAGAGCATGCAGCAGTTCTTTGCCGATGTGTTCCTGCCCCTGTCCGACACGCAGAGCGGTGTGCTGGTGAACGAAAACCTCGCGTTAAACCTGTCCTCGGTCTACGCCTGCATACAGGTGCTGGCGCAGACAATCGGCAGCCTGCCGCTGCACGTCTACGAACGCACCGCCGAGGGCAAAAACCGCGTCATGAACCACCCTCTGGCCCGGCTGCTTCACGATTCCCCTAACCCGGAGATGACTTCCATGTCGTGGCGGCAGGCGATGATGCTGCATCTCGGGCTTTGGGGCAATCATTATTCAGAAATAGAGCGCACAGGCTACGGCGATGCGGTGGCGTTGTGGCCCATCACCCCGTGGCGCGTATCGCTAAAACGCATAGACGGCAAACTGGTGTACGCCGTGGCGCTGGATGACGGCATGGTCTATGTCCCGTTCCAAAACATGCTGCACATCAAAGGGCTGTCGTATGACGGGTTATTGGGCATGCCGCCGATGCGCGCGGCGCGTGAAACCATCGGTCTTAGCCTCGGGGCGCAAAAATACGCGGCGAAATTCTTTGCCAATGACGCCCGGCCCGGCGGGATACTGGAACACCCCGGCCAGCTGTCTGACGAAGCGTCGGCTCGGCTCCGCAAGTCTTTCGAGCGGGCGCACGAAGGGCTGGATAACAAGTTCCGCGTGGCGGTGCTTGAGGAAGGCATGAAGTTCAACGCGGTCGGCATACCTCCGGAGGACGCGCAGTTATTGGAAACGCGCAAATTCGGCGTGTCTGAAATCGCCCGGTACTTCCGTATGCCGCTGCACAAGATTTCGGACCTTGAGCGCTCGACCAATAACAACATCGAGCATCAGGCGATAGAGTTCGTCACTGACACCATACGCCCTTGGCTGGTGAATATCGAGCAGGAACTGTCGTTCAAGCTGTTCTCGGGCGATTATTTCCCGGAGTTCCTCATCGAAGGTCTTCTGCGCGGCGATATAAAGACCCGCTATGAAGCCTACGCCATCGGACGGCAGTGGGGCTGGCTGTCGGCGGACGATATCCGCGAGCGCGAGAACATGAACAGACTGTCGAATGGGCAGGGTGCGGCATATCTCACACCTCTGAACATGGGCGCGGCAGGCCAAACCAATTTAAACGGAGGCGCAAATGGACAGGCAATTCAAAATACTGCCGATTGAAGGCGGCAAAATAACGCAGGAAAACGGCGCGGTGTACCTTGAAGGCTACGCCAACACCAAAGGGCAGGCCGACCGTTACGGCGATGTCCCGACGGTATACAAGGCCAAGCGGGATTACGTCTATGACCTCAAGGAATACCTCAAGAACCCGGTGCTGCTCATCGACCATGTAAACAGCATCGACCACGTTGCCGGTTCAATGAGCGAAATCCGCGAGGACGGCAAAGGACTCTACTTCAAGGCCAAGTTTTCAAGCTCGGATTACCCGGTAGTGGAACACGCCCGGCAGATTTATACCGAAGGCCATGCAAAAGGCATCAGCATCGCCGGGAAGTTCCATTATGAAAACCCCGACGCGCCCAGCCAGCTTACTCTGGCAGAGATTTACGAGATATCTCTCGTGGCAGTACCCGCCGACCCTGACGCACTGGCCGAGGCGGTGCAGAAAGCGCTCAAGACTTTGAGCGAATCCAAAAAAGACGGAGGAACAATGGAACCCAATACTCAAACCCCGGCGGCGGCACCTGCTGCGCCGGATATCACCGCCCCGCTGGGCGAGCTGCGCAAGACGCTGGAAGGGCGCATAGACGACTGCCTCACCCGCGAGAAAGCTGAAAAGCTGGTCGAGGACATCGTCAAAAAGCTTCACCCGCAGCCGTCCACGCGCATCGTCCCGCCGCAGAACCCCGATGAGGTGATGGACCGCGCCGAGGCGTTTAAAAACTCGCCGCACAACACCGCCGAGAAAGCGTGGGCCAGCGATTACGGCAAGAAGTTCGGCAACATGCGCAACTTCCTGCTGGCGGCAAAGGAACGCCACCCGATGCTGGCGGACGCAAAGTCCGTGATGTCAGAGGGCACCCCGGCGGCGGGCGGTTATCTTGTCCCGACCGAGTTTTACATGGAGGTCATCCGGCTGCTGCGCGACGCCTCTCCCATCATGCAAATCGCCAACATCCTGCCGATGAGCACATGGAAGCGTCTCATCCCGCGCCAGTTGAGCAATGTCGCGGTGGGCTGGGTCACCGAAGGCGGCACCAAGCCGGTCACCAACACCTCGTTCGGCCAGCTGGAACAGGTCGCAAAGGTGATGGCGGCGGTAATCAAATGTACCGACGAGCTGCTGCGCGATAACGCCATCAACCTGACGGCGTTCCTGTCGCAGCTTATCAGCGAATCGATGGCGCTGGAAATTGAGCGCGTCGCGCTGTCCGGCGATATTTCCGCTGGCGACCCGTTCGCCGGGATAATCAACAGTTCCGGCGTGAACGTGACAACCATGGCGGGCGCAACCGTAAGCTTCGACGATGTCATCGAGCTGATATATTCGCTCAACGCCGCGAACTCGCAGAACGCGGTCATCGCCATCAACCGCACCGGCCTGAAAAAGCTGCTGAAGCTGAAAGATACGCAGGGCCGCTACCTGTGGCAGCCGCCCGTCGGCAGCGTCCCGGCGACCATCTGGGATGTGCCGTATGTAATCTGTCCGACCATCCCGAACACGCTCGGCACCGGCACCGACTGCACCGCCGCGATATTCGGCAGGTTCAGCCGCGCGCTGCTCATCTCGCCGAGGGAAAGCATCGCGGTAAAGGTGTCGCAGGACGCGTATGACAACAGCGACAGCTCCAACGCCTTCATGCAGGACCAGACCTGGCTGCGCTTTACGCAGGCGCTGTCCATCGATGTGGCGCAGCCGTCGGCGTTCAGCTATCTGGCGTTCAAGTGAGGATAACCATGGGCATCTATAAAGTGAAAAAAGCATTCGGGCATTACGAGGCTGGCGCTACCATCCAGCTTTCCTCCGCCGACGCCGAGAAGTACAAGGACTTCCTCGAGCCGGTCAAGACAGACAACAAGAAGGCATCTAACGGGAGCGTGAAATAACATGGGACTGCGCCTGCTCGTGCCGCCGACGGCGGAACCGATAACGGTTGCCGAGACGAAAGCGTACATGCGCGTCGATGTCGCAGATGACGACGCGCTGACCGGCGCGTTCATAACGGCGGCACGGCAGGCGGTAGAGTCCATAACCGGCAGGGCGCTTATTGCCCAGCAATGGAAGGCGTCGTTCGACATGATACCGGTCGGCAAACGCATCGAACTGCCGCTCGGGCCGGTAATCTCGGTGGACAGTGTCAGCCTTGCCGACGACGCAGGCATACTGCACACGCTGGATGCTTCGGCGTATCAGGTGGACACGCTGGCCGAACCTGCCCGTATCACGCTGCACACATATGTGCGCCCGCCGCGCTGGCGGCATAGCATAAATGTGGCCGAGGTTGTGTTTTCCTGCGGCTATGGCGCGGACGGGTCAGCTGTCCCTGAGCCGATAAAACTGGCGATCCGGCTTTTGGCGGCGCATTTTTACGAGAACCGTATCGCGACCGGCGACGCCACGCAAATCCGCATGCAGGAGTTGCCGATGGGCGTGCAGTATCTGCTGGCACCGTACCGCTTATGGAGCCGCGACCTATGAACCCCGGACTGTTGCGGCATACGGTGACCATCCAGCAGCGTGCGGCGGGAACCGACGCCTCCGGCGCGGCAAACGGCGACTGGACGGACTTTGCCACCGTGCATGCGGCGATATGGCCGCTGCGCGGCAAGGAACTGTATGCGGCACAGCAATATGTCTCGCAGGTTGATTCTAGGATTCGCATCCGGTATCACGCGGGTATTACGCCGCAGATGCGCGTCGTATGGCAAGGGCGCATATTCGAGATTGTCTATGTTGTCGACCCGGAACTGCGCCACATAACACTGGACCTGATGTGCCGGGAAATACGCGAGGGATGCTGATATGGAAAAGATAACCCTGCATGGCAAGGACGAACTTATCGCCGCGCTGAATCAAGTCGGCGCGGATGTGCAGGCGGGCGCGGTGGACGCGCTAAAGGCGCACGGACGCGATGTCGCCTCGGCGTTGCGCAACAAACTGCCGGAAGGCGGCGGCGTATCCGCGCCGGGCCAGCCGCCGCACTCGCAGGACAGCCGCGAAAAGCGCAACGAACACAGCAAAACGCAGGTGCCGGATGTGGACCTCAAATCCAGCATCCGCTGGGCGATGAAAAAGGCGGAGCTCGGCAAGGAAATCATCGTCAGCGTCTATGTGCGGTTCAAGGGCGGCAACGCGTTCTACGGCTACATGCTGGAATACGGCACTTCGAAAGTAGCGGCAAGGCCGTTCTTCTGGCCGACCATCAAGCAGCTCGCGCCGAACGCTACGGCGAAAATAGACGCGGCAATCAAGCAGGCGGTGAGGCGGTTCAATGGTCAGTGATTTTTTCAACTATCTCGCAAATGACGCGGCACTGGCTACTCTGCTGGGCGGTGCGGGCAGGATATTCCGCGACTGTGCGCCAAAAGACACCGCCGCGCCGTATCTGGTCTATGGCATCAGCTCGGACGGCACCGAGGAAGAACTGCTTGGCGAAATAAGCATCCGCGTGTCGGTATATTCCACCTCGGCGGAGTTGGCTGACAAACTCTGCGCCCGTTTGAAGGCAATGCTGGACTTGCAGGACCAGATAGCAATCCCGTCGGCGACATGCCGCATCCGCTGGTGCAAGCAGCTGGCGGGTTCAGGAATGTTCGAGCAGGACACGCGGCTTTATAACCGCGCTTTGGTTTTTACTTTAAAATTCACGGAGGATTAAATGGCTGGCAACAAAAGCAACATCATAGTCGGGCTGCAGGCCGACAGCACGCTCAAAATCGGCGATTACGGCACGCTGGAACCCGCCGCGCTGGATATCGGGTTCATTAAAGGCGGCGTGCAAATCCAGCATTCGGTCGACTGGTATGACGTCGAGGTCGATCAGGTGCTCGGCATCATCGACAAGGTGCCAAAGAAGGAAGGCATCACGCTGAAATTCAGCATGGCGGAGGCGACGCTGGCAAACCTGCAGGCCGCAATCGGCCACGGCGGCGTCGCGGTGTCGGGGACAACGCTCAAAATGTCCGACAGCGCGTCGGCAATCTACAAGACCGTGTTCATCAACGTGAAAGGCCCGTCCGCCGGGACGCGCAAATACACATTCTGGCGCGTGGTTTTTACCGGCAAGGTGTCGCCCGCGTACAAGAAGGATAACGAGACGCTCTTCGATGTCGAAGCCGAGGTGCTTTGCGACACCACCAAAGACAGCACGGTGCGCTTTGGTCAAATAGACGACGCGGTGGCGAGCTGAATATGGAAAACGAAAAAACACCCAAGACGCTAGACGTGCTGATGCCGAAAACCCGCACGGTAACGCTGTCCATCGGCGCATTTTCCGTGCGCCCGCTGACCATACGCCAAATCGCCGCGCTGACACGCACCGTGGAAGGTCTGAAGCCGCCGACCATGGAACCTGCGACGCAGGGCGGGTTCGTGTTCGGGCTTATCGGCCAGCTCGGCGCAAAGCTGCCGGACGCGCTGGCAATACTCTTGTCCAACGGCGAGCCGGGACCGGAACTGGTGGCAAAGTGCGCGGATTTGACCTTGGACGATACCGCGCTTGTCGCCGACGCGGTAACCGAGGTTAATGATTTCGCAAAGCTGCGCGCAACTTTTCTGGCGGCGGTGGCAAAAGCGTTCCCGGCGGCGTCAGCGACGCAGGCGCACAAGACGCTTTAGCCATCGCCATGCGGTTTGTGGCGGCGAAGTTTCCGCAGTATCCGTTCGAGGCGTTATTGGATAAAACGCCGGACTGGCTGGAATGGGCGGCGTATCAGGCCGCGATGCTGGATGTTGATACTTTCAAAAAGGTCGAGGCCGCGCTTGTGGCGATAATCGGAGCGGGGCAGGGCGAAACGTTGTCGGACATGGGGATTGGTCATGGCGAATCAGGCGCTTTCGGTTGATTTCGGGCTGAACATCGACTGGGACAGTTTTAACTCGGCGGTGAATTCCGTCAACAAGCTCGACAGGCAAATCTCGAAGCTGATTGTCGGCGCGGAGGCGATCGCCGGGGTGTTCGCCGCCGGAGGCGTCGCCGGGACGCTGTTCAGTTGGGCCGAAAGCGCGGTCAACAAATACGCCGAGGTGGAAAAGGCCACCACTTCGTTCGCCTATGCCATGAACAATCTCGGCATCACCAGCAAGTCCGCCATTGCCGACTATGTCGCCTATGCCGTCGCGCTGTCCAAGAGCGCGATGGCCACCAAGGAAGAAATCCTAGAGACCGAACGCCTGCTGGCGACCTTTGGCCTGTCCGGCGATATGCTCAAACGCGCAACGAAGGCCGCGCTGGACCTGTCCGCCGGGCTGGGCGTTGACCTGCGCACCGCGACGATGATGCTGGGCAAAGCGTTTGAGGGTAACACCGCGTCGCTGTCAAAGCTCGGCATCAGCATAGACTCGAACATCCCGAAGTCCCAGATATTCGGTGAAGTGATGAAACAGGTGGAAGCCCGCTTTGGCGGCAGCGCGTCGGCACAGATGGATACTTATGCCGGAAAGCTGAACCTGCTCAACAAACAGTTCCAGGAAATAACCGAAACCTTCGGTCGGGCGTTGATGCCGGTTGCGGTAAAGGTGCTCAACTGGTTCCGCGACCTTGGCACGGTACTGGAATGGCTGATGCCAAAGCTCGGCATGTACCAAAATAGCGACGAACAGTTGCGGGCGCATCTGGAGCGCGAACTCGCAATCGCGCAGTCGTTCCTTACCCAGTGGGAGAAGATACTCACCGACAGGGAAGGCAAAGGCGGCTGGCTCTCCAGGCTGATTGTCGGACATGGCGAGGCAGGGATCAACGAAGCGAAAGAGGCGGTCGCAAAATACACCGCCGAAATCGACAAGCTAAAAGCGCAAATGGCGTCCATCGGCAAAAATACCGGCGGCAGTATTGTGCCAAACCGCAAGACCGGCGCGACGGACAAGGTAGCCGACGATGCGGCGGCGTTGAAACAGTATCTCGCGGCGGTGCGGGCGAATTACCAGATGACCGACGCGATGGCCAAGACCTCGACCGAGTTTCAAAAGCTGCTCTTATCCGACCAAGGCAGGAATTATCTCGCGTTCTACGGCGCAAACAATATCCTTGACCGCGAATTTGCCGCACAGCGCGGCGCAAATGCCAAGGAAGTGGAAGAAAACACGCAGCTGGCGCTGGCGCAGTTGAAGGCCGACTACGAAGCGGCGGGCAAGACAATCTCCGGCGGGTGGAAGCAGGCGTGCATAGAAATGCAAAACGCCGGGATGAACTGGAAGAACACCTTTACCGGCGTGCTAAACAGCTTTGAAAGCGCGTTCGCCTCGGCGTTCAAGACGGCGCTGACCACGGCAAAAGGCGTGTTCGACGCCATCGACAAGTTCACCACCGCGCTTTGCCAGAGCATACTCAACGCCTTCCTCGACCTTATCGCCAAAATCGTGGCAAAGCTGGCGATGTACGGCATCTTGAGCCTGTTCACCGGCGGGACCGGCGGCGTTGTGGGAAAACTGCTCGGATTCGCGGAAGGCGGGCTTGTGCCGGGCGCAAGCGGTCAGGCGGTGCCCGCAATCGTCCACGGCGGCGAGTATGTGCTCCCGGCAAGCCTTGTTTCGGCGATTCGCTCCGGTTCCGCGCCGTCCGGCGCGTTATCCGGCGGAGGGTTGGCCTTGGCTGGCGCATCCGGCGGCATCAGCGTATCCCTCAACGCGCCAATCACCATCAACGGCGGGCTGGGTTCATCCGGCGATGTGCAGGATGTCTGCGAAAAACTTACTTCCGCGATGAAGACCGGCGTAAGCTGGGCCATAGAGAACGCAAAGACCTCCTACAAGGTCGGCGCGAAGCACGACGGACAGACAGGATTATGACGACACCATCGGCAATCCAGCTATTCGGGCAAAACCAGTTCGGCGCATGGGACAGCGTGACCGCGTCCACCGGACAGGCTCTTGTCGGCAATCTCAATGATGGCTACCGCGATTCGGTCTGGCGCAGTTCCGGCTCCAATGACAGTACCACCGAAAGTCTGGTCATCGCGTTCATGGACGCGGCGGGCAATGCCGTGAGCCGCAGCTTTGACACCATCATTTTGCAAAACACGAATGTTTCCTCGGTCCGGGCGATGGTGCAGGACGCGCAAGGCAACCAGACGGTCATCCAGTCCCTGCAACGGCGGCTTATGGGACAGTCGCAACTGCCCGGCGCGGTTACAGGCTCGGACGCAATCATCTCGCTAGGCACGGTTTCCTGCGTGCAGATCACGCTCTATTTTGACGCGACACAGACGGCGAACCAAGACAAGTATATTGGCGAGCTGCGCCTTGTGCAGTCCGTGGCCCAGCCTAGCGTGTTGTCCGCATGGAAGCGCAAGGATGCCGCAAAGTCCGGCAACGCAAGGCTGGCTGACGGGCATCTGCTCGCATGGCAGGAATGGCAACGCTGCGAAGGCACTCTTACGCTGCAAAACCTCGGCAAAGCCGACCATGACGCAATAATCGCGGCACTCGCCGCCTATGACTGGCTGACGGTGGCGTTTTGTTACAGCTTTGACCCGACACAAATCTTTGAACTGCGCGTCACGGAACCGCCGACGGAAAGTTTTGACCGCAAGGCGCAGCTTTACAGCCTTGAACTTGCGCTCAAGGAACGCTGATATGAAAACGCTCGCGACCGTATCGCAGAATTGCTTCAGCTCCAACGCGCCAAAGTATTTTAAGCAGGTGCTGCTATACCGGCGCAGCTGGGGCGGTTCTGCGTATGCCTACGACGCGGCAATCGACATAACCTCCGAGGTCACCAGCGGCGGCGTGAGCGCCATTCAAATAAAACTCGATACCGAGAAGTTCAACAAATGGACGTTTTCAAACTGCACGGTGACGGTGCGTAACGACCGCCAGCAATGGAATCCCGGCAACCCTGCGGGATATTTTCCGTCAGGCAAGCAGCTATTCAATTCCAAGGTGCAAATCATCGCCGGGGTAGTGCGTCCCTACGGCACAAAGGACCCGCAGTATGTCTACACTGGCTATCTGTCCGCGCCGCCGACGCAGTACCCGGACGCAAAGACCATCCAGCTTACCGTGCAGGACCATCTGTCGATATTTTCGCAGCGCATGGCCGACGGCACCGGCGGCGACGCGCCCATCGGCACCGTGGTCACGAACGAAGTTGTCGGCACCAATTCCGGCACGGCGTTCACTACGGCTAATGTGGGCGTCGGCATCATCACCACCGTGCAAAAAGGGCAGACCTCCGGCGGCGTGGCGGCGGCAAGCACGCTGAACCCGAATCTCGACTACAGCACCACAAATCTGAACCTGCACGACACGAAAGCGACCATAACGCTGAACGCCGCGCTGGTGTCCGGGCAGTCGCTCTGGGTGACTTACACCTACTGGTACCTCGACCAGTCGCTGGAATGGGTTGTCGCGCAATTATGCTCGGTCTGCGGCGTTAGCTCGACCAAAATCAGCCCTGCTATTTTCAACCACAGCATCAAAAACACCTTCACCGAATCCGGCAGCGGCTTTGCCGGAACCCGGACGAACATGCAGATCGGCTACAACGAACTGCGGTTTTACGACCCGGGCAATTACCATACGCAAACGACCGGCGTCTACCTCATCCCGTCGTCGCAGGCGTATTACGAGGACTGGATAACCGGCGACACATTTGCCAATGTCGGCGTTTATGTCAGCCCGGTGCTGGACGCCGGTGTCAATTTCACTAGCTGGGGACAGTTCAACGCGACATACAGCGCGATAAAGGGCGTCGCCGGTTTCATGTGGCGCACTTCGGCGGACGGTTCGACATGGACCGACTGGGCGGCGATAACCGTCGGCAGCACCATCCCGACCACGGCAAAACGCTATTTGCAGCTGAAATTCACCGCCGACGCGCAGGGCGGTAGCGGCTGGCCGGAAAACTATCCGTATCTGGTCAGCTGGGGCGTCGATTATTACTACAGCACGACCACAATCCCCGTCGTGAACATGACCGGGCTGACCTGCATGGACGCGCTGGCGGCGATCGCGGAGATGTGCTGTTACGAAATCGGCTTTGATTCCACCGACACATTTATTTTCAGGCCGCGCTCGGACAGTTCCTCGGCTGTGCGGACCCTCACCAACGCCGATGTGTTTTCACTGGACAGCCTGTCCTCCGGCGCGGACCGTGTTTATACGCAGGTGCTGGTTTCTTTCGGCAATTACACGGCGATTGTAAACAGCAAGACGCAGTGTGAGGCGTCGCCGAATCCCATCGACATCTACGGCACCATCCAGTACGAGGTGGATTCCGGCAATTTTTTGCCGGACAATACCGCCAATCTGGCGCAGGCGATCGCACTGACCGTCTATGCCTATGTAAAAGGCGCAAGGCGGCGGCTGCGGATGCAGACGCGCTTTTTTCTGGACTTGGAGCTGGGCGACAAGGTGCAGCTGAAATATACGCCGCTGGATTTCATAACGCCGTGGGTATTTGGCGACGGGAAGGTGCGCTATGGGCAACAGCGCAAAGCCTTCTGGTACAACGCCGCATGGCTGGCCGCGCTGCTGCCGCTTTACATCGTCAATTTTCGCATCGAGGGCATCGAACTGGACCTTGAAAACTGGAAAACCACTTTTGATTTAACGGAGGCAATTTAATGGCGATGACCACGATTCAAAACGGCGACACGCCCGACGCTACAGTTCTGATGGCGAATTTCAACTGGCTGGCTGCGGGCAAGGGCATCAAGACGGGAACTTACGCCGCGCTAAAAACATTCGCCGCAGCAAACGCCGCCGAGCCTTTTTTGTGCATCGCCACCATGGATAACGGCTCGCTGCAGCTTATGTGCTACATGGGCACGGCGAGCGTCGGCGACGCGGGGTTCGTAACCATCGGCGGCGCGGCAACTTCAACCACGGAGGTGGGTTAACAATGATGAAAATCCTTAAAAAGCTGGTCTGGCTGATTGCATTCATCCCGGCGACGGCGCATTCGCAGTATTTTGGCGTCACTTCGTCCACCACGACGGGCAAGGCATCCATGACTCTGGTCGGGCAGGAACTGCTTTATCCGTCTACTGCCGCGACATCGGCGTCAATCATACTGCAAGGCAACGGCGGGCGCATAACCGCCAACGGAATCACGCTTAAGTCTTCAGCCACGGTGCAGGGACCGCTTGCCGTAACCGGCACGGTTACCGCCGGAGGCTTTTCCGGCCCGCTGTCCGGCAACGCCGCCACGGCGACCGCGCTGGCGGCGGCTGGCAGCACCGCAGGTTCCGGCTATGTATGCCGTGGCGTAGATGCATCCGGCAATTGCATCCCGGCGGTTGTGGACGCGACAGCGATATCCGGCTCGACCAACCCGGTGCAATCCGGCGGGATTTATACCGCGCTGGCTGGCAAGCAGGCCAGCGGCAGTTACGCGCTATCCACCGGGCAGGCGTTCACAGGCAACATATCTGCGCCGAATGTTACCGCTTCCACCGCTATAGTATCAGGCAATGTATCCGTCGGAACCACAACGGCGGCATCGACAAAACTGGAGGTTTACGGCGGCGATATGCGCGTGGTCGGCGCTTCTGGCTTTGGCGCAACGCCGACCAGCGGCGAAGGCCTTGAAATCGCGTATGACAGCGCAAACCACTACGCATGGTTTGGCGCGTACAACCGCACCATGGCGGCATACACCGGCAACTATGTGGACGGCTCGACAATGGGGCTGAACTATTACAGCAAAGGCCCGGTCATCATCGGCGGCAACACTACGGTGCCAAGCCTGTCGGCTACATACAGCCTGAGCGCGGCGACCGGCACTTTCACCAGCACCGCGACGCTCGCCGCCGCCAATATCACCGGCAACCTTAAATTTACCGGTTCGACGCCGAGTAGCGGATATCTGCTGACTTCCGACTCAAGCGGCAACGCCAGTTGGACCGCGCCAGCCACAGGCGTGGTGGTCTTGTCCGCGACACAGACATTCAGCGGCTCGAACATATTCACCTCCAGCACCACGTTCAACGGCGGGATGTTTCGCGGTTCATATCCGCTGGATGTGGCGCAGCTGGTATCGAGCGGCACATTCAGCAACAGCGGCTCGCCCGATTTCTTAACGGCGCTCAAGGATAACCAGACCTATGAACTGGTCATTGTTTCATCCTGCACCGCCGCTACGGCGATAGGCATGCGCGTCAACTACATCTCCAGCTCGGTATACGAATGGCTGCGTACCTATAAAACATCAAGCGGGACCAGCAGCTATGCCACCACCTCCGGCGGCTATATGCAGCTGGGCGATACCAACAGCGCGGGCGATACCGTGATAATACGCGCGACGATTGCGGTGCATACCTCAGGCTGGGTTGACGGACTCAGCTACGCGGCATCGAGCATAAGCTCCTATGTCAGATCCGGCTCGGTCAACGAGGAGAACGGCGGCGGCTGGACTACCACCGGAACACAGGTAACCGACATATCGCTGATAATCGCGTCCGGCGGATGTTCCGGCAAGTACAAAATCACGACCACAGGATGGTGAGACTATGGACATGGATGAACTCAGGGAAATGCAGGGACGGGCGTTGAAAGCGGCATGCGCCACGGCTCTTTCCGATGGCGACTGGCAGGTGCTGCGCCATCTGGAGCAGAAAGCGGCGGGCATAACGGCCTCGCTCTCAGACGATGATTTTGCCGCGCTGGCGCAAACCCGCCAATCCGTCAGGGCGAAATATCACACCCTGCTGGCGCAGGTGGCGGCGGCACAGACCGAGGATGATATCACTGCGGTGTCATGGGACTGATATGGGCAAACTAGACGAAATCCTTGAACGGCTGGCGCGTATCGAGGCCAAGCAGGACGCGCATCTCGCCAGCTACGAGCAGGACAAGGCGGCGACAAACGCCCGTGTGACGAACCTTGAGCATACCGTGAACGGCAACGGGAAGGTCGGGCTTGCCGAGGAAATGCGCAGCCTCAAGTCAAAGATTTCATGGCTCGTGGGCTGTATAACGCTGGCGGTCAACGCAGCGTTTCAACTGGCGTTGAAATGGGGCGCAAAATGAACGACTTCAAACTGACTGAAAACTTCAGCTTCTTTGAACTGACCCGCACGGACAAGGCCGAGTTCCAGGAGCTTAACCGCAAAAAGGGACTCTGCTATGTGCCGGATTTAAAGCTGGTGACGGTGACGATACTGGAGCCGGTGCGAGCGCATTACGGCAAGCCGGTCATTGTGCATTCGGGGTTTCGGTGCTACGAGCTGAACAAGGTCGTCGGCGGCAGCGTAAACAGCCAGCACATGCTGGGACAGGCGGCGGATTTTCATGTGGATGGTATCAGCATAGACGAACTGTTCCAGTGGTTCTGGCATGCGTCCGGCATACCGTTCGGGCAGCTTATAGACGAGAGCCGCGACGGCGAACGCTGGGCGCATGGCAGCACCGGCGACAAACACGAAGTGCTGGTGTTCAAGGACGGCAAGTATGCCCGGCTGGCTTGAGACGATTTTGTCGCTGATTATCGGCAGGAGCGGCGATACTAAATGGCATATCGGGATAAGTTTCGATTTGCCGTTATTCAAAACCAAAGGAGAAAACAATGGACTACGAAGCGAAGGCGACGGAACTGGTGGCGAAGCTGGGCGAACTCAAGGACAAGATCAAGGGCGTGACCAGCCTCAAGGCCGCGCTTGACGCGATTCCCGACGTCATCGCCACGGTGGAGGCCGAAGGCGCGGACCTCGCGGGCGCGGACAAGAAGCAGCTGGCGGTGGCGGTGCTCAACAAGCTCATCGACATCCCGTTCATGCCCGCGTCGGTGGAGTCGGTCATCCTCGGCTGGGCCATCGACGCGGCGGTCGCCGCTCTCAACAAGCTGGTGGGCGCGGACTGGCTGGCCAAGCTCAATCTGGCCTGACAAAAATGCCCGCCCTGCCGCCGTGGCGGGGCGGGCAAAAATAAACCGAATCCGGGATGAAGTCAAGGGCTGTTTCTCAGACGGTAAAAAGGCCTCCGGAATTGACTTGATTGTTCGCCGAACCGAAGCTATGTTCATCATGACGGCAGACAACGGATAACAACAAAACGGAGGCTTTATGAAAGCTAAAACGACGGGCAGGAAGGCAAAGTTTTTTGTGGTCTACACCTCAACGGCACTGCCACATACGCGGTTCAGCAGCACGGTGCATATAGACCTTGGACGGTTCAATACCTTGGAGGAAGCAAACGCCGAGGCCATGAAAATAGCCCGCAAGCCGGGCGTAAGAAAAAACACCAGCCGGGTGCGTATAGACATACGGCGCAACCGGAAACTGTTCAAGCGCATAACACCGAACAACGGAGGCGCGATATGAACCCCAAACAGCGCAGCTTTTACAGCCGGTACATAACGATTTTTATAAACGGGATGGATTTTTACACGGAAAATATCCCGACCGACGGCGAGATGAAGGACCACCTGCCGCTCCTGAACAAGCGCATAGCCGACGCCGCCAAGGCGCTGCCCGCCGCGAAGTTTCGCGGCAACATCGAGCAGCAATGGTATGAGGGTTATGGAAGCCGCAAGCTGCACAAATACGAAACGCTGGACCCGCAAACCGGCGAAATCAAAGAGACGATTTACTAAGCGAGGAGATTATGAAAATCAAAATCACGCTGGACACGGAAGTAACGATGGGCGGCACACGGCTCGGCACCGGATTTATGGGCTACATGCCCACCGGGACCAACTATAAAGACCTTGTCCGGGTATTCGGCAAACCGAACATCGACGCCTCGCCGGATGGCAAAGTCAAAGCCGAATGGCTAGGCAGATTAAACGGGCTGGATTTCACCATCTACGATTACAAATCGCCCATATCGCCGGAAGAGTGCCAAGAATGGCACATCGGCGGCAGAAACGCGATGATAGCGCCTTTGGTTATCGCGTATTTCAAAACCGTGCTGGGCACAAAATAAAACACTCTTATGAAAGCCGCACTTTACGCGCGTGTATCGTCGCAAGGCCAAGCGGACAAGGATTTATCCATCCCTGCCCAGCTAAAAGCCCTGCGCGAATACGCGTTGAAAAAGGGCGGCTCCGTGGCTGTCGAATATATCGATGAAGCCGAGTCCGCGCGTTCCGCTGACCGACCCAAGTTTCAGGAAATGATTTTCGCCGCGAAACAGAAGGTCTGCCTTTTTGACACGATACTGGTCTGGAAGTTCTCTCGATTCGCCCGTAACCGGGAAGACTCAATCCTGTATAAGAAGCTCCTCAAAAAGCATGGCATTGATGTAATTTCAATCAACGAACCGATAGACGATACGCCTTCCGGACACCTCATGGAAGCCATGCTTGAGGCGGTAGACGAATTTTACTCGCTCAATCTTTCAAGCGATACGATTCGCGGCATGAAAGAAAATGCCGCGCGCGGGTTTCAAAACGGTGGTGTCGCGCCTTACGGCTATAAGCGCGTAAAAAGCGTCATCAACGGTAACGAGCGGGTTAAGCTGGAACTGGAACCGTCGGAAGCGTCCGTAGTGCGCCGGATGTTTGAGATGGCCGCAAAAGGCCTCGGTACCAAAGAGGTGGTCAAAACGCTTACCAAAGAAGGGCTGAAAACGCGGGCCGGATTCCCGTGGAGCAAGACCGTTCTGCATTATATGCTCACCAACGAAACCTATACCGGCACAATCGTGTTTAACCGGTTCAAACAGAGCGAAGAGGTCCGCAAGCGCAACGAGCCGGAAAAGCTTATCCGCGTCGAAAACGCGCACCCGGCGATTATCGACAAGGAAACTTTTACAAAGGTGGGGGAACTTATGAAATCCAGAGCGCCTAAAATCATGCATCCGCGCGAAGTGTCCAGCGATTACCTGCTTTCAGGCATGGTGTTCTGCGGCAAATGCGGGGCTAAAATGGTGGGCAGTTCCGCGAAATCCGGCAAGTTCTTTTACTACGCCTGCCAGAATTACCTCAAACGCGGCAAAGATATTTGCGATTGCAAATTCATCCCGCAGGCCAAGCTGGAGGACGCGGTAATAGCCAAAATCCGCGAGCGCGTTATTACCAAGGAAAATATCGGCAAGCTGGTGCGGGATATAAACGAAGAGTTGCTGGCATCCAAGGGCTCGCTACTCGATCGCGTACATGAGCAGGACCTGAAAGTCGTCGAAGCCAACAAAAGGCTGCAAAAGCTCTATAACGCGCTGGAAACGGGACAATTGGAGCTGGCAGACCTCGCACCGCGCATAAAAGACCTGCGGACGCAGATAGACGCGCTGGAGGGCGTAAAGGCCGCACTGAACGCAGAATTGGCCAAGGAAACGATAAACGTATCGGACAGCGAGCTTAAAGCCTACGAGGACGAATTATGCGGATTCCTGCAAAGGTCTACGATAACGGAAACCAAGTCGTTTCTGGCGCAATGGGTCAAGCGCATAGAGCTGGACACGCCGGGCGGGGGCCATATAATATACAAACTGCCCCTCGCGCCGGGCGCTAAAGGGGCAGAAGTTCTATCTTTGCGAATAGGAAGCTCCCCAGACAGGACAGGAAACAGGTTTTGGGATTCATCGACCTGCTCGTCGACATGCACAGATATCGCAGACCAACACTAATTGTGCTTGGTAAGCCTCTACCTGGGAAAATGCCGAAACCACGCCCACTACCCAAGAATATGATCGCAGATGCATTGAAAGTCCGGGATTTTCTTGCCGCAGCCCCGAAACGAAGTTATCGTCATGGCGCAGCCGAGTTTGGGATTACCAAGGCTCGCATTTCGCAATTATTGAAGATTTTAAAGGCTCTGCCGCCGGATTTTATCGTCCATATGGCGAAATGCCAAGAACGGGACAAATTGCGGGAATTTTCCGGTAAGAATCTTTTGAGAATTTCCAGGATAGAATCGCCAGCGAAGAGATACAAAGAGACGGCAGGTAAATTATAGGCTGGAATAGAACTGATTGAGAACTTCAAACGCGCCAGCGATATTTTCCTCAAGTCCGCAATTGGCGGCCATAGCTTGAAACGGCTTTGCCCAGGTGTCCGGAGGCATATCCAGTCGCGTAGGCAGGGCATGCGTTTTCCGCCTGTCAAAAACGGCAGCCAACATTTGCTTCAGCTCCGCCTTGTCCAGTTTCCCCTCTTTAATCAACAAAATCATATCCACCAAATCCCTGACGCGGGAATTTGGAACGGCGCGGGGCAATGTGTAGGAGTGCAGTTTCTCCGCAAATTGCACGGCACGAGGAATCATGCTGAAGCTGGCCATAGCTATTCCCGCGAATGAGAGCCAGTCCGGTTCCGCCATCCTTTCCAGTTTAGCGGGCATATAATCCCCCATAGCAACATCCACATGGAATGCGATAAACAATTTACCGTCAATCAGCGCATGCACCGGATACCTCGCACCACCGTAAACAGGAGCATCCAGTTCCATCTGCAATTTGCCTATTTGAAAGGTAAAATAGTCGTTCAAATCTCTGGATACTGCGCTTTGGAGAAGTTCAAGGATGAACTTATCCGGTTTACTGCCGCCTGCTCCGGTCTTGCCGATGAAACTCAAATCAATATCGCGCGTCGAGCGGGCATTCGTCAGCCGCAGCTCCATTGAATACCCGCCTTTCAAAACCAGCCCGGCGGCTTTGTCCGCAAACATGCGCGCCAGAAACCGGTTGAATGCCACTTTCCGCCGGAGACGTTGCAACTCAAGATTACTCTGCACGGCAATAATCTGAAGGCGGTCTTCGAGGGCTCGTCGGAATGCGGCGGCGGTTTTATAGCGGTTATTTGTCATGACTGTTTTTTGGAAAGTGAATATGGCGAGCTTCTTCTTGGGTGATAAGCCCACTTTTTGTTGCCTGTTTGAATGCCACCATTATGTCGCCGGGATGCATGGACTCGGCAGCCAGCATG
>Ga0326728_10006409_pt1 | contig 31713 bp, 36 predicted proteins | sample MB3enrmetagenome_FD_207602 | JGI IMG/M metagenome (GOLD analysis project Ga0326728, IMG submission 207602) | Lab enriched peat soil microbial communities from McLean, Ithaca, NY, United States - MB31MN | ecosystem: Environmental > Terrestrial > Soil > Wetlands > Peat | place: USA: New York...
GGGGTCAGGGTCAGCAACTGCGCCTTGTCAACCAGCAACTCCTCGGCCGATGCGGCATAACGGGTCTTTAAGTAGTTGCGGAAGCCGTCCGCCTTTGGTTCAAGCACGGCAAAGGAGGCCGCATCGGTCTGCTCCTGCGAGGCGTCCATGCGTCCCGGCGTGAAGGGAACTGTCACCTCGTGACTGGCGTTCTTCGCAGCCTGCTCGATGCCAACGCAACCGGCAAGGACGATCAGGTCAGCGAGCGAGACCTTCTTACCGCCAGATGCAGCGCTGTTGAAGGCGCTCTGGATGCCCTCCAGTGTCTTGAGCACCTTTGCCAGCCGGGCCGGCTGGTTGACTTCCCAGTCCTTCTGCGGCGCGAGGCGGATGCGGGCACCGTTGGCACCGCCGCGTTTGTCGGAGCCGCGGAAGGTGGATGCCGAAGCCCAGGCAGTCGAGATCATCTCCGGTACGGACAGGCCGGAAGCCAGGATCTTCCCCTTGAGGGACGTAATATCCCGCTTGCTGATCAGTTTGTGATTGACCGCAGGGATGGGGTCCTGCCAGATGAGTTCTTCTGTCGGAACCTCCGGGCCAAGATAGCGCGTGCGCGGGCCCATGTCGCGGTGCGTCAGCTTGAACCACGCCCGGGCAAATGCATCGGCAAGCTGGTCCGGGTGCTCGTAGAAGTGCCGCGAGATCTTCTCGTAGACGGGGTCGAACCTGAGAGAAAGGTCCGTGGTGAGCATGGACGGCCCGCGACGCTTCTTTGGGTCGTGCGCATCCGGTATGGTGCCGGCCCCTGCATCGCTCTTGGGCTTCCACTGGTATGCACCGGCCGGGCTTTTTGTGACCTCCCATTCGTAGCTAAACAGGATCCTGAAGAAGTTGTTGCTCCACTTTGTTGGTGTGGAAGTCCAGGTGACCTCGAGGCCGCTGCCGATGGCATCGCTGCCTTTACCGGTGCCAAAACCACTCTTCCAGCCAAGGCCCTGCTGCTCGATTGGGGCGGCTTCGGGCTCGGGCCCGACATTGGTTGCGGGGCCGGCACCGTGGGTCTTCCCAAAGGAGTGACCACCGGCAATGAGCGCAACCGTCTCTTCATCGTTCATGGCCATCCGGGCAAACGTCTCGCGGATGTCTTTTGCTGCAGCAACCGGGTCCGGCTTGCCGTTGGGGCCCTCGGGGTTCACGTAGATGAGCCCCATCTGCACGGAAGCGAGCGGGTTTTCGAGATTCCGGTCGCCGGAATAGCGTTTGTCATCCAGCCACTTGTTCTCGGAACCCCAGTACACGTTCTCGTCGGGCTCCCAGGCATCCACACGTCCGCCGGCATAGCCGAATGTCTTGAAACCCATCGATTCCAGGGCGACGTTGCCGGCGAGGATCATGAGGTCGGCCCAAGAGATCTTCCTGCCGTACTTCTGCTTGATCGGCCAGAGCAGCCGGCGCGCCTTGTCGAGGTTGACGTTGTCGGGCCAGCTGTTCAAGGGGGGGAAACGCTGCTGGCCGGAACCGGCGCCGCCGCGGCCGTCAAGGGTGCGGTACGTGCCGGCGCTGTGCCATGCCATGCGGATGAACAAGGGGCCGTAGTGGCCGAAGTCCGCCGGCCACCAGTCCTGCGAGTCGGTCATCAGCGCCCGCAGGTCCGCCTTTACGGCCGCGAGATCGAGTTTTTTGAATTCCGCCGCGTAGTTGAACTTCCCGCCCATCGGATTGGACAGGGGAGAAGGCTGGGAAAGAACCTTCAGGTTCAACTGGTTCGGCCACCAGTCCCGGTTCGATGTACCCCGGCCGGATGCCCGGTTGTTTACCCCGCCCGTTACCGGGCGTTTGCTGTCGTCAGTCATAGCGTCATCTCCCATCGTTTGTATGATGGTATCGCCGGTGATGCCATGAATATTCCTATACCCACCCGGTTATCGGTTGCTTCAGGAGCGATGGCTGAATTTTCGGCTCCGTAGAAATCCTGAAATGAGATTTATAAGTACGCTCCTGGGGGCTCCGGCGAGCCTCCGCCCCTGCACCGCTTTGGCATCCCCCGGTTGCGATAGTGCAGTATTACCTGCACCACAACGATGGAATGATGGATGTTTCTTGTGCAGATACTACAAAAGCATCGCTTACGCCCCCGCCCCCTGGGGGGAAGGGCTGGCGTAAGGGGGGCTGTCTCTCTTAAAAAAAGTTTCCTGGAAAGCAGAATTTTCGGTTTTTTTAAGACGGGAAGCCATCCCTTGTTGCAGAATGCTGTATGGCGACGTGAAAAGCGAGCAGAAACGAGGCCAGGGCCGGGCTTACAAATATTAGGTTAACATCTAAAGCAAAAATATATAAAGAGACAAGACCATTTTGGTGTATGGCAGCTACCAGCACCATACAGGTATCACATTTCAACCCTTCATCGGTAACCCTGATCAAATACTCAGGGACCGTCATTTCACGGGGTATAGAAGAGGGCCGGATTACTGAGGATGACGCGCAGTTAATCCGGGAATTTGTAGCAGAGATCAGCGCAACCCGGCATATCAGCCCCGGGAGAGCGTTCAAGCTGCATTACACACTCATTAACCTCCGTGAATATCTCGGACCCTACCGGCAGAATACCATATCAGACATCTACACGGCAATAGACCGAGTACGGAACGCTAAGAAGGATGACGAGACACCCCGGTATAAGCAGAACTCCATCAGTGATTTTGTCCGGTTCCTGAAACGGTTTTATCTCTGGATGTGTGAGAACCACTACACAACGGTGGATGAAAAGAAGATCCTTAAAATTCAGCCCCCATCATACGACACAATGACCAAAACTCCGGAGATGCTTCTATCTGAAGAAGAAGTCAAAGCGATGATAGAAGCCTGCATGAACTCCCGGGACCGGGCCATACTCGCAACACTCTATGAAGGCGGGTTACGGATAGGTGAAATTGCTAACCTCAGGTGGAAAGATGTTAAATTCACCGATTGGAACGCCACTATAACCACATCGTTCAAGACGGGAAAGAGCCGGACCGTGCCCCTTGTCATGGCCCGCTCATATCTTGCAGCATGGCGTAACGATTATCCTCTTACAATTTCCCCGGATTCATTCGTATTCCTGACGAATAAGAAGGTCCCATTAGGCTATGCAGGAGTGGCAAAGCAGCTCCGTGTCATAGCAAGCAGGGCAGGCATAACAAAACACATCACCCCGCATATCTTCCGGCACTCCCGGGCAACTCACCTTATCCGGCAGGGATACGGGGAGGCTATCGTTAAGAAACTACTTTGGGGCAACCTCAATAGTAAGATGTTCAATACCTACCTTCACCTAGTGGATAGCGATGTAGAGCGCGTAATCGCAGAAAAGGCAGGAGTGGCACCAAAAGAACAGAGATCTAAATCCCTTGAATCCCGGCAGTGTCCCCGGTGCTTCACGGTCAACGGGCCAACCCTTCAATTCTGTGGTACATGCGGGCTTGAGCTTACGGAAGAAGCGATGGATAAGGTCAAGCAGTCCAAAGAGCAGGCAGAGTTGCAACCGGAATATCAAGCAATGTTTGACAGGTTCAAGGCGGAACTTTTGCAGATGCAGGCGAAAAACGTTGGGTGATAATCAATTCTTTTTCTCTTATCCCGTCTACCCGTTTTTTCAGATCGTCCTCATAATTTTGTAATAATCCATGCCGATAGAGAACGTTAGAAGCACTAAGAAGTTGGTTAGATTGCTCTTTATTTAGGTTGAATAACTAAGAACACTCTTATTTAAACCTTTCCAAAATATAGATAAGTAATGGATAAGTATTGGATAACTAATATAAATACTTTCCGCAAAAATATACCTATTGCTGTGGTGTATCTCACAGGAGTAAAACATGACCACGATCACAATCGGTAAAGATGGCGTGGAATTTATCCATACGAATGTCATTGTTCCTCGTCATCTCAGGGATCTTGCAAAGGAACGGGGCATATCAATGTCTCATGAGCTAAGAACTGCACTTGAAAAGAAAGTCAAAGAAGGCGATGCAGGGGCGGATAGCGCTACCAACACCAAAGCCCCGGCATCCCTACCCACTGCCGATGAACGGAGGGGCATATGAGTTCTCTTTCTGCTAACACATCAACCTTGCCGCAACCCCGGCCCATCACGGGATTCACCATTGACCGGGAGACCTTGGAGCACCTGAAGCAAACCAGCCCTCTCCATTACCTAGTGGCTGTCGCATGTCTGAAGGATGGCAGATGGCGATTAATTGAAAATTTTGATGAGGGATGAGGCATGGGCGAATTTCAGTCAAGAGCACCGGGGGCAACGACATGGCAGCACCCGGATTATCCCGACAAGAAGATCGTAGGCATGGATCACTCGACATTATGCGCCGCACTTGATGAACTCCAGTGCCTCCCTAGAGGGTCCGACTTGATGAACGTGGATACCCTTCGAGAGACTCTTACTCAGGCAGCACGAGCTCCGAAGGTTCACGAGCGGTATGAGATGATGCAGCGGGACAAGGCAGCGGAGAAAGAGCGGGGCCGGCGGGAGAGGTTCACCCGGACAACCAGGGCCGGTGTTGTTCATCTGGAGCACGTAGAGATAGCGGCACACCTGTATGATGAATTTAACACAGTCTCGTTTAACAAAACCCTCTTTATTTACGACAAGGAAAGCGGAATATATCGGGAGAACGCGGGTGATCTGGAGCAGGCGATCCGGATTATCATCGAAGAAACCGGGGTGAAATGCAGTATCACACGGGATACACGGGATATACTCGCGTACCTGCTTGCAACTAACCCCCGGTTGGAGTATCCATTTAACCAGGTAAAGGATCTTATTCCGTTGGAAAATGGTGTCCTGAAACTCAATAGTGATACTGGAGCGAGTAAACTTCTCCCGCATGGATCGGAATACCTCTTCACATACCGGATCCCTGTAACCTATGACACCAGCGTAGAGGGGAATGAGGCACGGGATCTTCTGCGTTCATGGGTGGAACCTGAAGACGTATCGATATTAATACAGATCGCAGCACAGGCAGTTCTTCAGGCACAACTCCAGACAACCTACAAAAAGAGCTATATCATCCAAGGAGAACCACACGCCGGGAAGAGTACGTATATTGAGTTTTTAACCGGGTTTTTTGGGAACGATCAAATATCTTCACGCTCTCTTCAATCGTTATGCGATGATCGTTTTGTGGCAGGGGACCTTGAAGGAAAGATACTCAATATTTACGATGACCTTTCAGAGATACCATTGGAAAATGTGGGGACGTTTAAAGCGTTTACCGGATCGTGCCGTCATAATGTAGAGAGAAAGGGCAGGCAGTCCTACAAGGGCACTATCACCTGTCCGCATGTATTCACCTGTAACCACCCGCCGAAATATCCCGATGACGTGAAATATGATGCGGCATTTTGGGAAAGATGGGAATATGTGAGCTTCCCGTACTCGTATGAAGTCGCTGATACTTTCACCACCCAGACCTTCACGAAGCGGATGTATTCGAGTTTTTTAACCCTCGTACTTGAAGCGATAACCACCATCAGGAAAAAGGGCAGGCTTACTGTAACCAGGGACGCTGAGGGGGTTATGGAACGCTGGAGCATGGCAGCGGACCCGCTCTGCCAGTTCATCCGGGATAAGATGGTTGAAAGTGTCAAAGCATCCGAGATCAACATGTTCGAGCGGAGAAAACTCTTTGATCAATACTTGAAGTTCTGCGAGCAGGAGCAGATAGATCCTAGGAAACGGATCTCCTCACAAAACAAGTTTACGCGGGATCTTCAAGCGTACAAATTGACCCCAACAAAAACCACAAGAAGGATCGCAGAACGGAAACATTCAATCGATGTTTACCAAGGTCCTTACTCGTGGAATGGCAATAATAAGGACGTTGAACCAGAGGTGAAACGGGGGTTTGAGTGACTACCAGTACTGCGTGTATTTTCTCTCACTCTCGCACACGGAAAAGAAAGTACAAGTACAAAATATATACGGGTAGTGCCAGCCAAAAAAGGCGCAGTACTAACAGCCAGAACGGATCTGCAAAAAGTACGGATATAGTCCACATGACCCTCAAAGAAAATAGGGCCCGTATGGGGCACGAAAGCAGCAAAGAGCAGAACAATCTTATTTTCTCCAAAGTCCCTAGTAGCGACAAATATGGAAAGTCTTGGAAACTGCTCTTTTCCTTCTCTACCTGCTCTATGTCATTGGAAGCAGTATTTACACGATCTTACAGGAGGGTGGGTTCTGGTGCGTTATCGTGGCTTCGTGGATTAAAAAGTAGCGTGGTGCGTGGCATGACTTTCTCACATAGGAGTGATATGTGATGAAAAATAGCAGTAAACGGGTATTAAAAACGGAGAAGAAAACAACCCTCCTCCATAAGAATCCTTTAAATTGGTATCTAGAGATAAGGGAGGGTATGGGATTAGAGGATATTGTTTATGATTTGATCAAGGAATATCATGCCGCAGAGAAGAATGAACAAAGGCAGATTGAGCTTGCAAAAATGCTAGCTACTAGGGCATATTTGCGATTTAATTTTGAATGGACGACAGAGAGAGAAGCGGATAAAGAACTTTTCAGGCTTAAAGAACAACAGAGTATACTAAATTATTACTCTCAATTACTCCTTGATGTTGCCGTAGAAATTTACAGTGTTTTACCCGATGAATCAGAAAGAATGCAGAATATTGTTGTTCTCATGAAAAAAGGAGCTTATCGACGGCGCATGACTGGAACCAATGAAATTACTCCGATTGGCGATGAATGTGCTACTAAAGTTTTAGAATACGCGCAAAAAATTGAGGAATAATTTTTGAAATCATCCACCCATTTTATGGAATTTGTCTTGCATGTCGGTAGCGATGCGCTTTGCCTCCTCCTCTAACTTATCAGTAGAAATATGAATTTGAGAGGCTCCCCCCTCAAATTGCTCTAGTTGTTCCTCTACCTTTTCAAGAGCTGCCTTTTTTATCATCTGGGCGAACTCTTCCGGAAAGTCCGGATTTGGGGTGAACTCTATGTTTGCTCCCATTTTCTTACCAATTCGATTACCCGTCGGTAGGTAGCCTACGTAACCATAGCAAGTTTTAAAATCTGAGCGGCAGAATAGGATATTGGTTAGGTATCCTATTGCCCAGATTGTCGAATCAGGTATGTGCTGCATACCTGAATCCCATCTTGGTGAGCTTTAGTTATTGTGCCTTTTTTACATCGCCTCTCAGGGATCTGAGTGGCAGCGAGACGTAATAAATATTTAGGCCGCATCCTGATGGTAATACCACATTATGGGCACGTAATTATGTGCATTGACAAATTGCGCTGTTTTGCGCTGTTAAATCGAGACTAATCAGAGAGAGTATTAATACAAATAAAAATTATTTTGCCGCCAACCCAATCATTGTTTCCCATCTATTTCCGAGAAGGTTGATCGGGATATTTGCCATCTGAGCCGGTGTTAACCCGCCGATACCCTGATGAGGTCGGATATAGTTGTAGTAGGTCTGCATCCTCCCGAATGAATTTTTGGGGTCTACTATTCGGGAAAACCCTCGCCACATGCCACCCCCCACTGTCTGCCAAGATCGCCGGGGGTGGGGGGGTCCAGCCCGGGCAGGGTTCGTGAGGGTTGTTCATTCAGGCAATGAGGGTGAAACTAAATTTTATGTAATGCTTATGCACGCCAACCCCCAACAAAAACGAATATAATTTTGGTACGCACCTCCGAAGACCCAGAAGAAGGCAACGTGCAAAGTTAGGTATCACTCCTCCACTTTGGTAGCGGCAGACAAATAATCCAGATATATAAACCCAATGGATATCAATGGATATGGATGCACAAAACGATGTGCAAAAAGATTGGATAGTGCGATATCTCGGAGATTAAAACACAATAATTAACGTGTCAAAATATTATCAGTGATATATGTTCTGCCAGAAGTGTGGGACAGAAAATAAGGACGATGCTACGTTTTGTAATGCATGTGGGGTAGCCCTGAAGGATCCAGTCCCACAAGTTACTGCTTCAACTCCGAAAGAAGCTCCCGAAGCACCAAAGAAAAAGCATGGTATCTTATTCTATGGCGCTCTCGTTATCGGGATAATTTTCCTTCTTATTGTCGGATCCGCAATAATGGCGGCTATCGTCTATGCCGGCTCTAGCGGAACCAAGGTAAACAGCAGTCAACCGACGATACCGAACCCGACCGTGGATGTTCTGCCCGGCTCGACGAGTGAGAGCGGAACTTTAACTTTCACGGTGAATAACCCCTTGGATTTCCCGGTTGATGATACCTTGGTTGTCGCTTACTACGATGCTTCCGGGGTTAAAATCGACCAGAGGAATTACTATTTACCTGAATGTGACCCTGGCGGAGCTGTTCGTGTCACAGAGTATGTTCCTGATGGGTCAAACAATTACAAAATCATATCCCTTGAGGTGTATGACCCAACTGTGGATAAGACATACAACGTAGAGTACAACTTACACGAACTCACACCACAAGACCCGATAATTGGCGTTTGGAGAACTTTTTACACATCCACTTCAGAGAATATCGATGTAAGAATCCGATTTAATGAGGATAATACGTTTGTATTCAGTGATTATTATCCGGATACCGGAAAAATATCACCATTAGATTCCGGGACATGGACTAATCAGGGAGATAATACGTATATTCTGGTATACAATGATACGAAGGGGGGTTCTGATACGTGGGGATATGATCCTGCCACGAACGAAATCTTTGATTATCAGTATGGAGCAACGAAGTACTCCCGCTATACGGGGGATGTGATGACTACTTCACCCACATCAGTTTAGGTGTTGTTTATGTTCTGTCAGAAGTGCGGCACGGAGAATAAAGATGGAGCTGCATTCTGTAATTCGTGTGGTACGGCTCTGAAGGGACCGGTTCCCCAGACAATTGGTGCAACCTCGACTGAAACCCCCAACGTCAAGCACCAGAGTATTATCAAAGCGAAGATTGCAACGAAGGAAGAACAGATCGGCAACATCAGCAGTCTGGGTCCTGGATTGGTAATCGTGCTCGGGATTCTGATATGCCTGTCAATAGTTGGCATTATTCTCGGTCTGATTTTTATCGGGTTCGGAATCTGGTGGAGCTCATCCAGAGAGAACGAGAAAAAGAGATTACAAAATGAGATCAGAGAACTGGAATTGGAATTGAACCCCGAACAACCCACGCATAATGAGGTAATTAAGGCAAAGATCGCAAAAAAGGAAGAAGAGATCCGCGACCTCCTCTTTTTTCACAGTTCAGATGAGGATAAGAAGAAATTACAGAACGAGATTAAAGAACTGGAAGCGGAACTGGAATAATTCCTTTTTCCCCTCTATAGTTGGCTAACCCTTCTATTGTAACATATTACAAGCTCACCACAACCAGATGATATGCCTCATAGATTGATTCTGTGAGCGGTTCTCATGGTAGATGGGTAAAAGTATAATGCAAATTAAAACAGGGAGTTATTCGAGGTAATAGGAATGGATGGATTTGACGAGATCGAGGATATCCCGGAGGAAATCTGGGAGAAAATGACAGAGGAACAGCAAGACGCCTATAACCGGCTTGTAGGGGTAGATAAACAATATGATCAATCACTGGACGTAAATGCCCCAATTGCTCTCTTTGTTGTCGGTTGTATCGTGGGTTTCTTCGGGCTTTTTGAGGTGGCGCTCGGCGCCCTTGGGGGTTTCCTGTGCATGCTCGCAGTCCTCTGGGCGCTTATGAAAGTCATCGACCGGGCACACTGCTACCAGCGGGTGAGAGATGCAAGCGATGAGTATAAGCGAGTGATGACTCTAAAATAATCTTCATTCACTTTCACCCCCCGCATGGCCGGATCTTTATCCCCCTCAGTTGGGCAGTGATCCGGTGCTATGCAGATCGAGATCCGAAAGGGGCTGGCACTCCACCCGGGAACCTTCAACGCTGTGATCGCTCCTGAGAAAGAGATAGTCGCTGCTATCAACAGCAACACGGATCTCCAGCGGTTCCTGTTCCTCTACATCAGCGGGAACTATTCCCGGATCCTCGCGGGCATCAACCGGCAGTCCAAGAACTTCGATGTCCAACGTGGGTTCACCGCCCACCAGCTCTTCACCATGCTCCGGGAGGCCGGCCATACGGTCGTTTTTGTCGAGTACGACCCTTCACTCTTTGACGGGGCCGCGGCCATGCTCGAACCGGTCGCCGGGGCGTTAAAGGAGGCGGCCCGGGAGTCGCTCGTCATCCTCTATACGCCGGTTGCCGACCGCACGTTTGCGGCGCTTGCACGGAAGGCGGATCACTACATAGAGCTGATTCCCGTTGAACCGAACCTGAACCCGATCCGCACCACCCGGGTCATGAGGCAGAATGGCCTTCGTCCCACCGGGCAGCGCACGCTGGAGATGTGATCCATGGGCAGGACGTTTCCAAGCGTTCGGCAGGGTGTCAACAGCACCGCGGACCGGTGGGCCCGCTCGACCCGGGCGCTCAAAAAGGAAGACCAGCGATACGGAGAACAGCTCGTGAAACTGGCAAAGACGCATTCGAGCGAGGCGTTTGTTGCCTGCGACGATCCCCTTGAAGGCGTGACATTCTCCGCGTTCGTCGAGATCCTCAAACGCCTTGACAAACTCGAAGCGGACAAAAAAGAGCATGTGGATCCTTGACTCCGCGTACCGGGACGATGGTATCGATCTCTGGACCAAGGACGGGACCGTAACAAAAGCCCGTCATGAGTACAATCCGCCGTTCCATGTCCACTTCCACGACCCGCACGCCCATTACGAGATGATTGAGGCACTGGAAGAACGGTACGGCGCTGAGGAGTGCACCATCCACACCATCTTTGGCGAGCTCCCAGGCTACACGGTTACTGCCGGCCGGGATGTGGCCGAGGCGATTGAAAAGCAGGCACAATACGGGGTCGATCTCTTCAACGTGGACGTGCGCCGGGACCAGCGGTTCATGGCCGAACGCGGGATCTTCCCGTGCGCTGCGGAGGGGGACGACCGGTTCTCCCCGGAGATCAGGCACGATCTTTCCGTGATGGAGATCCGCATCCACGGTGAGCCGGCGCTCTCCGCACAGTTCACGGGGATTGACGTGAAGGGAGCACATGCAGAACACCTCAGCGGCCAGACCGGAGAAATGCTCGCGGTGCTCTTTGGGCTTGTCACATCTCTTGACCCTGACGTGATCCTGATGCCGGATGCCGATACCTGGATGCCGAAGATCCGGACCCTGGCCCGGCAGTATGACCTCGTCATGCCCTTCTCGCGGAACGGGAAGTACCGACAGATGGACTCACGTTCGTACTGGAGTTACGGCCGGATGGAGCACAAGGAATCCGCCCTGATCCCGGACGGGCGTATCCTCATCGATACGGAGCAATCGTTCGTATACCGGGAAGGCGGGCTTGAAGCAGTGCTCATGGCCGCACGGCTCTCCGGGCTCTCGCCAAATCTCGCGTCCCGGTTCACGCCCGGCACGCTCATCAGCAGCTACGAAGTCTGCGAAGCGGTGAAACGGGGGATCGCCGTCCCGTTCCGCAAGAGCGACCCGGAGCAGGTCCGCAAGCTCTCCGCGCTCCAGGCTGCCGACAGGGGCGGGATGATGTTCCAGCCACAACCGGGGACGTTTGAAAATGTCGAAGAGATCGATTTCACGTCAATGTATCCCTCGATCATCGTGCAGGCCAATCTCTCTCCGGAAACGGTCGGGCACCAAGAGCGCGTGGGATTCCTTCCCACCGTGCTCAAACCACTTCTCGAACTCCGTATCAAAACTAAACGACTCAAGAAGACCGACCCCAGGTTCGCCGGCTCCGATGCGATCCTGAAATGGATGCTGGTCACCTGTTTCGGGTACACGGGATACAAGAACGCGAAGTTCGGGCGGATCGAGGTGCACGAAGGGATCACAGGCCGGTCCCGGGAGATCCTGATCCAGACCAAGGATATTGCCGACGCGATGGGCTTCCGGGTGCTACACGGGATCGTGGACTGCCTCTGGGTGCAGGGATCACCGGTCGATGCACTCAGGGAACGGGTCGAACGGGAGACCGGGCTGTTCCTTGAAGTGGAGCACTTCGACTGGATCGTCTTTTTGCCGCTCGCGGACGGCTTTGGTGCTTACAACCGGTATTATGGCCGGCAGCCGGACGGGAGCATCAAGGTCCGGGGGATTGCCGCACGAAGACACGACACACCGGAGTACGTGCGGGGGATGCAGCGCCGGATGCTGGAGGTGATGGCCCGGGCAAAAACGATGGCAGAACTCAAAGCGACACGGGAAGAGGTCGCCGTAATTTATCGGGAAACAGTAAACAACCTGCCCGCAGCGGATCCCCAGCAGATGGTGATCAACCGTCGGATCAGCCGGCTCACCTACGCCCACCGGTGCATCGAGGGTGCAGCAGTGCAGGCGTACCGTGATCACAGGGTCGACATCGCACCTGGCATGAAGATCCAGTACGTTGTGACGGATGCCCGTAGGTACCGGGTGGAAACGGCTTGGTGTGCAGGATCGTTTGATTGTGGATATTACCGTGAGCTTATCGATAAGGCATACGCCGAGATCTCGTTTGCGTTCTTATGAGACGAGGTTATTACAACAATGGCGATAGCGAGCCCGGCCATTGCGTTTCTTTTGGCGTTTCTCATGCTTGATGACTAAACTATGCAGCGCATGAAAAGAACCCCTGTTTTGAGCCAGTATCGAGATCGGGGATCATGTTTTTCTATGTTAAGAACCATTAGGGAAATACGCTCAATTTGAACCGCAAAAGAGAATTAGACCTTAACCAGCGGTCATTAGGCCAGGGCCGAGATTTGAACCCGGGTCGAGGGATCCACAGCCCCTTAGGATAACCAGACTACCCTACCCTGGCAGATGTTCCTGTTAATTTGGTCGTGAACTCTGATTAATTTAACTCCCTGTTTCATGAGGGCCCGGAGACAAAAAAGACCGGCCGTTCCCTGACAGCGGTCCGGGAGCGATCCTTATTAGGATGAGGCATCCATTAAGTTATCAGGTGGCCCTGACAGGATATTGCTAACAGATGGCATGCGGCGTCCGGGGACGTCGCGCCACGGATGATTTTTAATCTAAGGTCAGGGCACGTGCGAACGGGAGGGTTGGGGAAATGGCGGCAGACCCGAAGATCAGGACGCCGATTGTATGTGTTATGGGCCATGTGGACCATGGCAAGACCTCGCTTCTCGACCGGATCCGCGGCTCATCGGTCGTCTCTTCAGAGGCGGGCGCGATCACCCAGCATATCGGCGCGACCATCGTACCCATCGAAGCGATACGGAAGATGAGCGGGTCGATGGAGAAGATCCCCATCAACATCCCCGGCCTGCTCTTTATCGATACCCCGGGGCACCACGCGTTCACCACGCTGCGGGCCCGGGGCGGGGCACTTGCCGACATGGCGATCCTGGTCGTCGATATCACTCAGGGGTTCCAGCCCCAGACGATCGAGGCGCTCCAGATCCTGCGGAACTGCAAGACGCCGTTTGTGATCGCGGCGACCAAGGTCGACCGGGTCCACGGCTGGCGGATCAACAGGGACGAGATGTTTTTATCCAGTTTTGCAAAGCAGAACGAACGGGTGAAAGGCGATATCGAGACCAAGACCTACGAGATCGTGGGCAACCTCTCTGACCTCGGGTTCTCCGCGGACCGGTACGACCGGGTCTCGGATTTCCGGCGCAACCTTGCGATCGTGCCGGTGAGCGCCCACACGGGTGAAGGGATCGCCGACCTCCTGATGGTAATGATAGGGCTTGCCCAGCGTTATCTTGGGGAGGAACTCAGGCTGTCGGCCGACGGGCCGGGTGCAGGCACCGTCCTTGAAGTAAAAGAGGAGCGGGGCCTCGGGACGACCCTCGATGTGATCCTGTACGACGGTACGCTCTCGGTTGGTGATGAGATCGCGATGGCATCGCAGGATGATGTAGTGGTGACCAAGGTCCGCTCGCTCTTAAAGCCCCATCCGATGAAGGAGATCCTCGTTGAGGACCGGTTCGAGCACGTCAGGTCCGTGGCGGCGGCGGCAGGGATCAAGGTCTCCGCCCCGGGCCTCGAAAAGGTGATCGCCGGTTCGCCGCTCTTTGTTGTCCGGGGCAATACGGACGAGCTCGCGGCCCGGATCCGGAAAGAGATGCAGGAGATCCACGTGAACCTTGCCGATGAGGGTATCGTGATCAAGGCAGACACGATCGGTGCGCTCGAAGCACTCTGCAAGGAACTGGAGACAAAAGAGATCAAGGTGATGCGGGCGCAGGTCGGCCCGGTGAGCCGGCACGACCTGATCGACACCGAGACGATCAAGAACCCGGCCTTCCGCGTCCTCCTGTCGTTCAACACGCCTATCCTTCCCGATGCGGCGGAGATGATCAGGGACCCGCTCTACACGCAGGTGAAGGTTTTCTCGGGACAGGTGATCTACCAGCTCATCGACCAGTACGTGGAGTGGCGGGACGAGCAAAAGCGGATCGCGGAGAAAGCACAGTTCGAGCACGTGATGATGCCGGCGAAGATCCGGCTGTTGCCGGACTGCGTCTTCCGACAGAGCAACCCGGCGGTGGTCGGGGTCCGGGTGCTGGGCGGGAAACTCAGGGGCGATGTCGACCTCGTCAAGCTCGACGGGAAAAAGGTCGGGCACCTGAAGTCCATGCAGCTCCGTCAGGAAACAATCCGTGAAGCGGACGCCGGTCTCGAAGTTGCGATCTCGATCGATGGGGCGACGATCGGCCGGCAGCTCAACGTGGGCGACGACCTTCTGGTCGATCTCCCTGAGCGGCACGTGAAGGTACTTGAGCGCGAGATGCTTAAAAATCTCAACGTAAGTACGCAGGAAGTGCTCGCCGAATTCGTGGCGATCCGGCGCAAGGCAGAGCCGTTCTGGGGCAAGTGACCGGATCGAAAGCGGATAGACCGGCATACGAGGTTGCCTGAACGGACGCGAGGGTTTAATAGCGTACTGGTATAATTAAATGGGTACTTCACGTGCACAGGCGTTATTGCGCCGGATAGCCGGAGAGTGAACGGGATGCCCGACAACGGGTGCGTTCCGGGATAACCAATACGGAGAATCAAGCATGGTTGAGTTAAAGGTTGTTGTATCAGACCCCAAGACCGGTCGCGCCTACAATGTTGATGCCAGTACCGGCGCAGCAGGAGCGATCGTCGGTAAACGTATCGGGGATGAAGTTGACGCCGGCCCCCTCGGGCTTGCAGGTTATAAGATCCTGATCACCGGGGGCTCGGACCAGACCGGGACGCCGGCGAGGAAGAGCCTGCCGGGCGCGGGAAGGAGGAAACTCCTGCTCGCGGAAGGTGTCGGGTTCCACGCAGTGATGGAGGGCGAGCGTAAGAGAAAGATGATCCGCTCGCACGAGATTACCCCGGAGTTTGTCCAGGTCAACGCCCGCGTGACCGCGTACGGCGAGAAGTCCCTCGATGAAATGTTCCCAAAGACGGAAAAGGCCGAGGGCGAGAAGAAGGCCGACAAGCCAAAAGAGAGAAAGGCCCGGAAGTAATTTCGGGGCAGAAATATTTTTTTCGCGGTATTGTTTTTGTTGTTATGATACGGTGCCGGTACGCGTGCGTGTCGGCCGGATCTTTTTCGCGGGCCTTATATCAAATCATTTTTTTAGACGTTTTTGGAGCAGGGGGCCGGTATGCCGAAACCCACGAGAGCGAGTCCTTAAAAAAAATCTGCGGCCGGTTTACAGGTTTGCCGTAACCGTGACCTTTCCGTAGGAGGCGCTTGTGCTGTCAGTGGCGAGCTGCCTGCCGTTCTCGTAGATCCCGACGGTCAGTGCATGGGTGGCGGTGCTGTCAGTTTTCTGGAAGACTGCCGTCACTGTCCCGGTTGCGTTTGCCACCTCGTACATCCGGGATCCCGAACCCGTGAGTGTCGTGGTCACGCCACCGGTACTGTACGAGCCGGTGAAACCGCCAACATAGCTGACACTGACGGCGACTCCCGTTGCCGGTATGTTGGGCGGCGTTGCCGTTGCCAGAACGACCGGTGTTGATGAGGCCGGCGTCGCGGAAGAGACGCCTGTCCCCGAAGGAGCGGTCGTGGATTGTATGACGATCATATCGGAAGAGGAGGAGGAGGGTCCCGCGGACGACCCACCGGCGCTCGTAAAATAGATGACTGCCGCCCCTGCAACCACCACGATACCGACAATCGTGGCAACAAAAAGCCACGGGATTTCTGACGGACGGCGCCGCCTGCCCCCATGTATATGCATTCGCATAGGTACCTGTTTTAACCTCCTTTGATATTGCTTTTTTGGGAAAATACGGGATCCAGATGAAAAAATACCCGGAAAAAGCCCCGTGAAAAACAAAAGAATGAAAGATACCGTTATCCTTTTCTCAACGCTGCCAAAAGGGCATCGCGCAGATCCTCGTACGGTACCTGGTATTTTTTTGCAAGCAGCACGAGAGCTGCCGGGGGCAGCAGGTTCCCGTCGAACTGTTCCCGTACAATCCCATTCATCTCGGCGACCACATCCGTCTCCGGCACGCCCCGGGCCTTCACGATCCGGCCGATCAGCTCCTGTGCCGGATCGTTTGTCTCGAAGACGGCAGAGGCCGGCCTGAACCCGATGGGGACGGTGACCGTCGACGGATCAAAGAGGACCGAAAAAACACCGTTCTCCTGCCGGATAAGACCCGCTTCTTCCGCCCGCCTGAGCAGGACGGCCGCCTGGTCGGTACTCATCCACTTGCGGTCAAGCGCGTAATAGTAGACGAGCTCGTTCTTGCGCATCCCCGTCTTGCGGGTGTGTTTGAACGGTGCAGCCACCGTGATCTGGAGGGTCAATTCGAAGTACCTAGAAGGATCTTTTTCATGTCCAGGGCATCCAGGCCTTCCCCGGCATTTTCCTTTGCGATATCGATGTCGGTGCAGGTGTTCTTGTCGGTGAGCCGTACGTAAAAGACGTCGTTTGCGACCGGGACTTTCCCGGTCCCGCGCAGGGCAAGCGCAAGTACCGAGATCCTGAGATCGACTGCCTCGGTGATAACCCCGGGGCGCAGGGTATCCGGCGTGATATCGCCAAATTCCGCCCGGTTTAACGCGATCTCAACCTTGACCCGGACCCGGACGAGTTCTTTTCCGGTAGTCTTGGTGGACTCCTGTCCGTTCAGTTCTGCGATATATTTCAGGGTTTCGGGAAACGTCATTCCCATCGCAAACGAGAGATCCACCCGCTGCGGGTAACGATAACAGATCCTTCGCATAGTTACACTATGGGAGAGCCAAACCTAAAAAAACAATTGCTGCGCCCTTGGGGGATGGAAACCAGCACGATACCAGAATGGCTGCCGGGCGTGCCTGAAAAACAGGATGTAAAAAGGGTAATCCCTTTACCGTTTATTCGAGTAACACTGCGTTGATGATGCCATCCTGGCCGGGGCGGCTCATGATCCGGGCGCGTCCGATCTCGGTCCTGACAATCGCTCCCTTGGTGAGCAGGTTCCGCCGGACATAGTTCGGGTTTGCGCCATTCTCTTCAACATTCTCGATCTTTACTTTTTTGGTCTCGCCGTTGGAGAGTTTTGTGACGTTTGCATACTGCGCACGCATAGACCGGACCTTGGTGTTCCCGCCCGTGATACGGACGATCTTCGTCCGGTCTTCCCCGATATGGGTGTCTGCGGGTGCAAGCCCGATCTCAAATCTCCGCTTCCCTTGTGCCGGCCGGCGCCTGCCGCCGGTAACCTTCCGTACTGATTCTCCCTGCCAGAGCATGGTGTCACTCCTTTGATATCTTTTTTCCGGAAAAATCCTTTCCGCAAAAATGGTGCTCTATATATTCTTTTCAGAGTTATTTATACTATTTCCCAATGGGGATGATTTTATCCCTTTATGCGAGGATGGCCTCGAGAAGCGGGGCCACATTCTCGCCGGTCTTCATGTTGGTCAAAAAGACCGGCATCGTTGGGTTGTACCGGTGGATGTCGGACTCCATCCGGGCGAGGTTGGCACCCACGAACGGGGCGAGGTCGACCTTGTTGATGACCCCGATGGTGCAGTCCCTGAACATCATCGGGTGCTTGTTCACCACATCGTCCCCTTCGGTCGAGCTGACGATGACAATCCTTTTTTCCGCGCCAAGCCGGAAATCGGTCGGGCAGACCATGTTGCCCACATTCTCGATAAAGAGGATATCAATTGTATCGAGCGGGAGGTGCTCGATCGCGTGCTCCACGAGATGCGCATCGAGGTGACATTCCTTGCCGGTGTTTGCGTTGTAGGCAGGGATGCCCTGTGCAACAATTCGCTGGAAATCGTCGTCACCGTATACGTCGCCGGCGATTGCACCGGCCCGGAGCCCTTTTGCCTTCAGCAGCGGGACAAGGCGTTCGATAAGGGCGGTTTTTCCCGAGCCGATAGCGCCAAGCAGGTCAAAGGCCCGGATCCCATGGGCCTTGAGGTGCCGTGCGTTCTCATCGGCAATTCCGTTGTTGACGTCGTATACATCCTTCTCCAACCTGACGTCGATGTGATGCATACTATTATTTTTGAGCGGACAGTGTTTATATCTTGACCCCCATACTTTTCATGCAATGGAAAAAGGCGAATGCATCCTGTACCCCTGCTATTTTAATGCATCCCTCTCCCGCGACGAGGGACGCAGGGTCCCGCGCACGCTCGGCGCGAAAGGACCGGGGGTAGCTGACATTGAGCGTGCATTAAAACGATTCGGAATCGCCTGTCAGGCCGAAGAGCACCACCACCCGGCCCACTGGGCCCGGCATGAAGGGCGGGTCATCGCCACGTATACCGGGAAAAAAGCGGCGCTCATCAGGAGAATCGCCCGGAACATGGAGGTGAAACGGTGACCGGCCTGTACGATTTCCACACCCATACGATCCTTTCCGATGGCGAGATGCTTCCTTCCGAACTGGTGCGGCGGATGGCCGTGCTCGGATATACCACGGTCGCCATCACGGATCATGTCGACACGTCAAATGCCACAGTGGTCGTAAAGTCGTTGCTGGACGTTCGGGAATCAGCACGGCTGTTTGGCGTCAGGCTCCTGTGCGGTGTCGAGATCACGCACGTGCCGCCCTCCCAGATCGCCGCGGTCGCCCGGCAGTCACGCGAGGCGGGAGCGGATATCGTGATCGTCCACGGAGAGACAACGGTTGAGCCGGTCGCGCCCGGCACCAACCACGCGGCCTGCGCCTGTCGCGAGGTGAACGTGCTCGCCCACCCGGGGCTTATCACGCACGAGGATGCCCGGCTTGCACTGGAGAACGGGATTGCTCTCGAGATCACTTCACGGTGCGGACATAACCGCACCAATGGCCATGTGGTACGCATCGCACGAGAGGTTTCGTGCCAGATGGTGGTGGACTCAGACGCGCATGCACCGCACGATTTGCTGGACAAAACGAGTAAGGAAATCGTAGCGCAGGGTGCCGGGTTGACCGCTGTCGAATCCGCCGGCATTATGTCTTTAAATATTGACCGGTTCCTCGGTTGCTGAAATTTCTATTTATACTTTCACGCAACGTTTAAATAGCGCTAGGACTCACATATATAGATTACTAAATTAATTTAGTACTTTGTCTATCCCGAGGTCGTTTAAGTGAAGGTTGTTGGCCGAGCGATGAGCACCTATGGGCGCAGAATGCTTATTATCCAGTGCGATGCCGCCCAGCTCCCCGGGTTATATAGCGAAGTAATGGACCGAAGGACAAAACCCGTGGGAAAGATCATGGATGTCTTTGGGAACGTGAAAACTCCTTATGCCCTTGTCCTCTCCCATGGCCCGTGCAGCGTCAGACCGGGTGAGAAAGTGTTCGCGAGGGAAACCCGCACCCCCGCGACGGCCCGTTCAGGATCGATCAGAACAACAGCAAGATAATAATGGTGAAGCCGGATGCAGGAAGTTGAGAAATTAAAGCTCCTCCAGACTGAGAGAGAAGCGCTCAAATCACGTATAAAAGTTAAAGAGCAGGAAAAGAAAGCCGAAAACCACACCGAGACAGTATGTCCGGAGTGCGGAAGCAGGCAGCTTGTCCACGATTACGAGCGTGCGGAGCTGGTCTGCCAGAGCTGCGGCCTTGTGATCGATGACGACTTCATCGACCGCGGCCCCGAATGGCGTGCGTTCGACCACGACCAGCGGATGAAACGCTCCCGTGTCGGCGCCCCGATGACTTTTACCATCCACGACAAGGGTCTTTCCACGATGATAGACTGGCGCAACCGGGACTCGTACGGCAGGGCAATATCCTCGAAGAACCGCGCCCAGCTCTACCGTCTTCGCAAGTGGCAGCGCCGGATCCGTGTCAGCAATGCGACGGAGAGAAATCTCGCCTTTGCGCTTTCGGAACTGGACCGTATGGCTTCGGCTCTCGGCCTCCCCAGAAACGTACGGGAGACTGCGGCCGTGGTCTACCGTGACGCGGTGGACAAGAACCTGATCCGGGGCCGGAGCATCGAAGGCGTCGCGGCTGCGGCGCTTTACGCGGCCTGCCGGCAGTGCAGCGTGCCCCGCACGCTCGATGAGATCGCCGAAGTGTCCCGTGTCTCCAGAAAAGAGATCGGAAGAACGTACCGGTTCATCTCCCGGGAACTCGGCTTAAAACTCCTCCCGACCTCCCCCATCGACTACGTGCCCCGGTTCTGCTCCGGGCTCACGCTCAAGGGAGAGGTCCAGAGCCGTGCGGTCGAGATCCTCCGGCAGGCCGGGGAACGGGAGTTGACAAGCGGCAGGGGCCCGACCGGGGTCGCAGCGGCCGCCATCTATATCTCCTCTATCCTGGGCGGCGAGCGGCGCACCCAGCGTGAAGTTGCAGAAGTGGCAGGGGTCACCGAAGTTACGATCAGGAACCGGTACAAGGAACTCGCAGAGAAGCTCGACATCGAGATCATTCTCTGATTTTTTTCTTTTTCTCGTGGTTTTGTAACCCGACAGCAACAACTATATTCCATCCGCGGGAGAATTGTAATACCACATCGGGCTCGTAGATCAGGGGTAGATCGCTACGTTCGCAACGTAGAGGCCGCGGGTTCAAATCCCGCCGGGTCCATGTTCGTTTTTCATTAGGGGGTTTTGGAGAAAACCCTGTTTTCAACAAAAAACCTATGTTGACGACAGGGACCGTGCCTGTTCCCCTCAACCGCACTCCCGTGCTTTGCACCGATATTGTAATATCTCCCCGGGAATTGTCGCCATATACGGGATGCCATAAGCGTGCGGTGGTAATAGACAACACTTGCAAAAAGTCCCATAAGATGTGTTAAAAGTGTTTTATGAAGATTTCTGCAAACCCAAAAAAGAGATTTCAGCGGTATATTACAGGGATATTTACCGCTTCTTTGCCCTCTTCTTCTTTGATGTGTCCTTTGCCATGGACATGAGATCGATGATGTAACTACCTTCTTCGCCGCCGACACTCACGATCCTCTCGTCGCTCTTTGCCATTTTGTCGATATTGAGCTCGTAGGAACCCGGGCCGACGATCCGGATCGTCTCGACCCGGTCGAACATCTCGACTTCTTTTTTGGCCTTGCCCCTGGCCCTGGGTTCGACGACTTCGAGGACTTCTTCCTTTGATTCGCCAGCGATCTCCTCGATCGACTTCTCGTCGAGCACATCCTTGTTGATCTCGGACTCTTTCACGTAGAGGAACTTCTTGCCGCCGCAGCTTGCGCAGCCTTTCAGGATCTCGGTCGACCCGTCCTTATACTCCCTGCCGCATTTCGTGCACTTGTGTGGCATGATTTCCCCGGTAATCAGGCGAAGTTCTGGATCATCTTCTCGTACAGCTCTTCCGTATTCCGGCCCTCAAGGCCTGATATCGCGACGACCGGGTGCTGGGGGAAGGCGCTCCGGATCCGTGACGGAGCCGCATCGGGCAGGTCGATCTTGTTTGCGACGATGATCACCGGCAGGTTCCGGCTCTCGATGATGCCCACCATCATGATATTGACCTGCATGAAGGGGTCGAGGGTCGCGTCCAGCATGTAGATAACGCCGTCGATATCCTCGCGCAGCCAGTGCATCGCCTCGGCAACGCCCTCGGTCGCTTCCCGGGCCCGGATGATCGCCTCGTCTTTTTCCATCCCGAATTCCAGGAACTCGTGGTAATCTATCTTCGTCGTTACCCCGGGGGTATCCACGATATCGATCGTCACGGTGTGCCCGTTTGCCCCCGAGATCACGATATCCTCGCGCTTGCGTGCCCTTCTTGTCTCGTGCGGGATTTCGCTCACCGGCCCGATAGCATCGCCGGTCCAGTCCCGGGCGATCCGGTTTGCGAGCGTCGTTTTACCGGCGTTTGGCGGGCCGTAGATCCCGATCCGGGTCCGCTTCTTCTTGAAAAACCGCTTGAGAAATACGGAAAATCTCTTCTTTGCGTTCCCCAATGTCCTGGAAAATGTCGTCATAGGGCCCTCTTTTTGTCAGAACGGCAAAGCCGGTACGTCCGGTCTGCCGTCAACCGCTAGTAATGTTTGGCAAGGATTCTTTATTATGTTTCTTGTAATGCCCGTCTGGGATTTAACCCGGGCACCCGCAGGAATGTCATTTCTATTACCCGGCTGCATGGATGAATGCCACTGCCACATGCTATTTATACAAGGGGCGGAAAGGATGCTAATTGTAATCATCAGCCAGGCACTTTTTAGGAGGTGACTCATGAAAAAAACAACCAACACGATCCGGTTTGAAACCCGCGTCCCGTTGAACGAAATAATGAAACGCAACCCGATTATGATCAGCATGGAGGCCACCGTTGCCAAAGCGGCAAAAGCCATGTGTCGCGAAGAGGTCGGGAGTGTCATTATCCTCCAGAGGAACAAGCCGATTGGCATTGTTACCGAGGAGGACATCAACTGCAAGGTGGTGGCAAAGGATCTCAAACCAAGTACAGTTCAGGTGAGTACAATCATGAGCACGCCACTCATTACGGTGAGTGCGGAAAAAACTGTAGTCGATGCAGCCCAGATGATGGTCAAGCACAAGGTCAGGCGACTTCCCGTTGTCGACAAGAGCGGCAAGGTCATAGGTATCGTGACCGTCCGGGATCTTCTGACCGTCTCAAACGAACAAAACGAGATCCTGACCGATCTCATCGAGATCAACCGCGAGGAGCATATCGAGGTGGGCATGTGCAGCCGATGCAGTCAGATGTCTGATGATCTTAAGCGCGTGGACAGCGTCCTTCTCTGCCCCCGCTGTCGGGAGGAGGACACCCTTACATGAAAACGGCACGGGATTTCATGATTGAGATTCCAGTGCTCACCTTTCATGACGGGATAACCAAAGCACGGCAGATCTTAAGGGACGACCGGTTCCGCGAAATCTACGTGACCGGCATTAAAAAGGACCTGCTGGGGTATGTCGATATCACGGACGCCCTGCGGGTGACCGCGACGAAATCGAACGTAACTGTAGAAGGATTCGTGAAGGATGCAGCATGCGCCGGCCCGGAGGCGTCCGTCGAGAGTCTGGCAAAGGCCATGCGGGAATTCCGTACCGACAGTGCCGCTCTTATCGATCCCGGCCGCCATATCCTCGGTGGGGTGCTCCTCTCCGAGCTCTTCCCGGTTATCATCTCGCGGAACGAACTTTCGGGACGGGTCAGCACCCACATGTCAAAGCAGATCACCATAGCGGATCCGGCCGATACGCTCCAGCAGGTCTACGCGAAGATCGTGGAGACCGGGTTTACAGCGTTTCCGGTCATAAAAAAGAAGCGGCTTGTCGGCCTGATTTCCCGTCGGGACCTGATCCGGTCGGGGGGTGTGCGGTCGGCAATTGCCCAGAATAGCACAAGAACCGTCGGAGACCTGATGACACAAGAGGTCGTCACGGTTTCGTGCGGGGCATCGCTATCCGCTGCAGCCCGGCTTATGGTTGACAATGATGTGAGCCGGCTTCCGGTCATTGACGGCGAAGCCCTTATCGGGATTATCGACCGCCACGATGTCCTTGCCGGCCTCGTATAAAACAGGCCGTATCCCGAGCAGGGAGAATACGAGGGAACCGGGATCGGCACACGGCGGATAAGGCTGTAAGAACCATAAAATGGCGCGATGTACAGGAAACCATTTGGACAACCAGTACCAGAATCAAACGGGCCGGAAAAGAACCGAATACAAAAGAGCCGGGAGGGTGCTGCATCCGGACACTCCGCGGGGATGACAGGTGCGGCACCGGGCCGGCAGATAACAACAGGAGGTTATTCATGCACCGGAACGGGCAGGCCACAAAACAGGGGGACAGGCTCTTAAAAATGCAGGGAAAATTCGACCGGGGCCCGGTCGAGTTCAAATCGCATATCGTACAGCAGGAGGGCGAGGTGATGGCGATCGCGACACGGGACGTCATTTCCGTGCCGCCCACGCAGAGCATCATCGGCGCCGTCGCAACGATGACTAAATATGGTTTCCGCCGGCTTCCGGTCACCGACGCCGGTACAAAGAAACTCCGGGGGATTGTCACCTCCGGCGACGTGATCGACTTCATGGGCGGCGGTGACAAGTACAAACTTGTCAGGGTCCGGCACAACGGCAACCTTCCCGCAGCGGTCAACGAGAGTGTGCGTACCATCATGACCGCACAACCCGAGACGCTTGCGCACGATGCCCATATTGTCGATGCACTGGAAATTATCGTGAAGAAAAAGATCGGGGGGCTCCCGATTGTCGACAACGATGGTGTACTAGCCGGTATCCTGACCGAGCGGGACGTGCTCAGGATGCTTGCCGCAGAGCACAGCCCGCTTTTTGTTGAGGATACAATGAGTTCCTCCCTGCGGGTGACTGCCCCGGACAGCCTGATCGGGACTGTGACAAAGGATATGACAAAGTTCCGGTTCCGCCGGCTGCCTGTGGTTAGTGACGATGTTCTCTTTGGCATCATCACCGCGACCGACATCATGCAGTACCTGGGGAGCCGGGAGGTCTTTTCCCGCCTCATTACCGGAAACATCGAAGAGGTCATGAGCATCCCGGTGCGGGTACTCATGGCCGGTAACCTGTTCACCACTACCCCCGGGACGGCAGTCAACGAGGCCGCACGGGAGATGCTGAACAGGAACATCGGGGCGCTGCCGGTCATCGAAAACTCGCGTCTCGTTGGTCTTGTAACCGAATTCGACCTCGTGCGGGCGTTTTCCGAGGAGTAAATGTCATGTCAGCCAGCTCCCATGTCGCACGTGACATAATGAGCTCCCCGGTCTTTACCGTTACTCCCGGGGATACCGTGGCCCACGCCAGGAACCTGATGGTGCGGCACAAAATCTCGCGGGTTCTTGTCATGGATGGAGGAAAACTCAGCGGGGTGCTCACGAAAAAAGATATCGGGTACCACATGCAGCAGGGAGCAGCGTGGCGGAGACGCCCGCCCGACCAGATCCCGGTGTCCGAATATGCGACGCCCGGCCCCGTGGTCGTCGCTCCCGAAACCGTGCTCCGGACCATTACCGGGATCTTCCTTGCAAAAAACATAGGGTGTGTACCGGTAGTGGATCATGGCAGAGTCACCGGGATCGTCACCAAGACCGATCTGATGAAGTCCGCCCTTGTTATCGGCCTTTCCGGCACGGTACGGGACGTGATGGAGGATGCAGTGACGGTCAACCGCTGGCACTCTCTTGCCCATGTGATCACGCTCATGAAGGAGCGGGACAAGAAACTGGTGGTGACCAATAACGACGGATCCGTGGCCGGTATCATCACGGAGACAAATCTGGCGTTCCATGATGAGAACCGGAGACGATCCGGAGGGATATTTAACGAAGAACCCGTCAAAAGACATGAGGATGCCCGCTTCGACAGCGGATCGGGTGCTCCTTCGAAAGTCCCGGTGACCGCAGGCGACATGATGACCAGCCCGGTGATAACAGTCGCCCCGGAGAGGACGCTCCCGTATGCTGTCGGACTGATGCAAAGCGGACAGGTTAACAACCTTGTTGTTGTCGAACACAACACCCTTGTGGGGATTGTAAAACGTGATGATATCATAAAGGAAGTGGCGAAATGACGAAGGAATTGTTTATTAAAGATATCATGGCAAAACCAACGACCATATCCAAATCGGCAAAGATCACCGAGGCGCTTGACAAGATGCTCGACGAGGGAATCGACCCCCTCATCGCGCTCAACAATACGTCTGTTGTCGGCACGGTATCCCGGGAAGCCATCGCGGAGAAACTGGGCAGCAGGCAGAATACCGCCCTTGCGCCGGCTGCCATCCACGTGGCAAGCGTGGTCGAGGAGGATTTCACGAGTGTCTATCCTGACGAGAGCATGAACGTGCTCATCCCCCTGCTCCAGCGGTACAAACTGGTGGTTGTGTACGACAGCGACCATAACCTTATCGGGCAGGTGACGGCGATCGACCTGTTGAAGAAGTACCCGTTTGAAGGGGGCATCGCGGGGGCGATCGAGCGGGCAGTCACCATAGAGGCGGACGAGCGCGTGGTACACCTCCGGCGCCGTATGCTGGACGATGCGATCTCACGGTTCGTAGTCACCGAGAACAGCAAGCTGACCGGTATCGTGACCGAGACCGATGTGGCGGTTGCGATGCGGAAGTTCCGGGAAACGGTTAAAGACCAGCATCAGGATCACCGGATCCGCAACCTGCTCGTCAGGGACATCATGAGCGCCCCGCTGATTTCGCTTGACATCGGCACGGATTACCATGAGTTGGTCGACCTGATGGTGGCGAAAAATATCAGCACGGTGCCGATCACCGATAAGGGAAAACTGGCTGGACTGGTAACCCGCCGGTCACTGGTTAAGGCCCTGTGACGGTCCGACCGGAATATTCAGTCTCTTTCTTTTTTTAAGAGGGGTGCACCCTTCTCTCAGATGAACAGCCGGATCAGGTAGTACAGGCCGACCACCGTACCGATGGCGACGATGATCCACTTCAGCCTGGCCGGGTCGATCCTCCCGGCGATGTGCCCGCCGATTGTCCCGCCAATGAGTGCACCTGCCGCCATCACAATCGCAAGCGGCCAGACGATGAACCCGGAGAAGAGGAAGAAGACCGCGGCAGCGACATTGGTTGCAAGGGAAAGGCACTGCTTGAGCGCGTTGAGCCGGGTCAGCGTGTCATCGAGGAAAAGGCCGAGCACGGCGAGATAGATCACCGAGAGCCCCGGCCCGAAGTACCCTCCATAGACTGCAGCGAGTCCGACCGGGAGGGCCGCATTCCGGCACCCCCTGCCCTCCGTGCCATCGTGCCCGGTCTGCCGGCGGATCCAGTCACGAACCCGGTCCTGGACTGCAAGCAGGGCGGCGGCAAGGAGGATCAGGAACGGGACAAGGATGTGGAAGACCTGTTCGCTGACGTACAGGAGAAGAATGCCCCCGATAAGGCCGCCGGCAATCCCGGCCGGGACCAGCATCATAAGGCGCTTTTTTTGTCCCGCCAGATCTTTTCTCTGGGCGAATGCCCCGCCAACGTAGCCGGGGCAGAGCGCCACGGTATTGGTGATATTTGCCGTCACCTCGGGGATTCCGAGGGCCACGAGCGCCGGAAACGAGATCAGGGTGCCCCCGCCGGCGAGGGCGTTTGCCATGCCAGCGGCAGCAGCAGCGAGCCCTGCAAGTGCGAGTTCGGATCCAGTGAGCATGTATGTGGTTCCTGCGGTATGTAATGTGTAGCCGGGTAAATTACCCGAGTGTACCGATGAGGGTGCGTGTGTCCATAATCCGGACGCCGATGTTATTCATGTCCCGGACGTTTGCCCGATGGATTTCCTCGGACTGTGCGCCGGTGGCATCGTCCACGAGGATCACCGGGTAGTTGTACGCAATGGCGTCAAAGACCGTGGTGCGGATACAGTTGGGGGTCTGGACCCCGGTCATGACAAGTTCGGTGACGCAAAGAGTGCGGAGCATGAGATCGAGTTCGGTGCCGGTAAACGCGCTCATCCGTGTCTTTTCGATCACGTACTCTCCTGGCAGAGGTTTCAGTTCGTCAATCTCACGGGCCCCCGGGGATCCGGTAACGGCGAACGGATGTCGGTTAAAGATGTCCTTTCGGGTGATCTCGACGTCTGATCCGTCGCTGCGGTGGATCCGCAGGACATGGAAGACCGGGAGGTTCTTTGCCCGGAATGCCTGGAGGACGTCCCGGATCTTCGGGATTACGCTCTCTGCCTGAGCGACCCGGAGAAGCGCCCCCTCACGGACAAAATCGTTCTGCATATCGATGATCAGCAGTGCGGGATGTTCCATGGATGATCATCTAAGACAGTGATAGTTCAGTAATAAGGATTGTGCGTGGGCCGGGAAAGTTGCTGAGGAATGATAAGCAATATGCACCCATGTGACCCCCTGCACCAGCCTGTGGAAATTTTTCCCGGAAACTTGGTGATTTCACTTCTGAAAATAATGTGATCCCGCATTTTGTACCGGATCCTGCTGAGGGGGGTCACACGATCAAAAACTGTTTTTCCCGGCCACAGGCCGTACATAATCAGGAAAAATTACGGTGAAGAATGCCTTTGGGAAGAATTTTTTATGAAAACAGAATCCCCCCGCCTGACCCCCACTCTACCCCGGAATTTAATCATGCGAATCCTGCCGGATCTGCAACGAACCGGTGCCGGGGAAATGATTGGTGCGGGCGCAGCGCGTCTTTGCGATCTCTGTCCCCCTCATTTACCTGCCTTGTTGAATAGTGTGCGATAACAGGCCCGGGCTCTCAATCAGTATACTAAAAATGATAACTCCCTATTCCCGAACGGTGGGTTGATCCCTGCTAGCCGTTATTGTTCGTCCTTATGGTAGAGCGCCAGGAAGATGATCGTGTCCTGTTCCCGGTCGTAGAAGTAGGATAACCGGAATGGCGGGATATAGACCTCGCGGGTATCTTTGCGGGCGTATCGCATCGGCTTACCTATATCAGGGTCATCGATGATTTTGAGGATCTGGTGTTTTACCCGCTCCTTAAGCTGCGCATCCTTGATTTTGCGGATGATTTTTTCAAAGTGCGGGTGGTATGCGATCGTTACCATGAGGCCAGTTCATCGGTAAATTCGTCTGCGGTCTTTTTCGTGAACATTCCTTTCCGGTATTCCTCAAATGCCTGTTCGGTCTTTTCGGCAAACAGGAGGTCCTCTTTTAAGGCCGGTTCAAGTTCGCTCAGCGGCTTGAGGATATAACGCTCGCCGTCCCTGATGATAAGGAGTTTCTCTCCTGCGGGAAGGTGCTCCCTCATCGAAGCGGGGATCACGATCTGGCCCTTCGAACTCATGTGGGTGATGGCGACGTCCATGGGAAATCAGTAAGATTAATCTTACGTGTGGGGATATGAGGGTTTGGATGGGCGTATGTATGATCCGGCAAGGCACACCGATACAGTCCAGGTGCACTTTCACCCTCCATATCAGTTTTTTTAAATAGTGATGTGATAATCATAGATGAGATACTATGAGCACAGACTCGATTAAGTCCCTCACCCTTAACGATTTTTACAAGCAGACAGCCGGGCTTAATCCAGTCATGGTACTTCCCCTGGACACGGTCATCTGCGGCGATTGCGAGTAGGTGCTCCGGACATTCCCGGATAACTGCGTCGATCTCATCGTAACCTCGCCACCCTATGCAGATCAGAGAAAAAAGACATATGGCGGGATATCTCCTGACCACTACGTTGACTGGTTCTTACCCAAGAGCCGGGAATTTTTGCGGGTTCTCAAACCTGATGGTACATTTGTTCTTAACATCAAGGAACGCGTTGTTGACGGGGAGAGGCACACCTTTGTCCTTGAACTGATCCTTGAACTACGGAAACAGGGATGGTTCTGGACCGAGGAATACATCTGGAACAAGAAGAACTGTTATCCCGGGAAATGGCCCAACCGGTTCCGCGATTCATGGGAACGATGCCTGCAATTCAACAAGACAAAAAAGTTCAAAATGTTCCAGGATGCGGTGATGATGCCTGTTGGCGGCTGGTCGAAAACCCGGTTGAAAAATCTCAACCAGACCGATTTAACGCGTGACGAATCAAAAACCCAGAGCGGCTTTGGCAAAAAGATTGCAAACTGGGTCGGCCGTGATCTGGTGTACCCGTCAAATGTCTTGAATCTCTCTACCGAATGCGGTTATAAACAGCACAGCGCCCCGTTCCCGGTTGCGCTACCGGAATGGTTTATCCGGCTTTTTACACAAAATGATGATGTGGTGCTGGACCCGTTCATGGGCTCCGGGACCACCGCAGTCGCATCACGGAAGAATAACCGTCATTTTATCGGGATTGACACGCAACCGGATTATTGTAAACTGGCAAAAGAAAGAGTTGAATCGTACACGGAGTCGTAATGGCAGCAGTTGATCTTAAAGCAGTCACACAATTTGTCGATAAGAATATCGATTCGTTCCATCAGGCAAAACTAGAAAACATCAGGGAACTCCAACTGGAAAAACTGCTGAAGCGTAAGAATCCGTACCTGTTCAAGGCAAAGAACGTTGGAACCTCCGAGGAATTTATCAAAAATATCGTCGATGCCTATCTCTCCTCTCAGGAAGAAACGATGTTTGGCAATTTCTTGGAGAGTCTCGCCCAGTTCGTGTGCGAACGGACCTATGGTGGCCATAAGACACCCGGGATTGAACTGGATCTGGATTTTACCCGGGATGGAACCCGGTATCTTGTCTCAATAAAATCAGGGCCTAACTGGGGAAACAGCCGCCAGATTGCAAAGATGAAGGACGATTTTAAGAAGGCACGCAGGATTGTCGGTGGCCAGCAGATTGTCTGTGTCAACGGATGCTGTTACGGTCGTGATCTTAAGGAGAACAAGGGGGACTACCTGAAAAAATGCGGGCAATCCTTCTGGGAATTTGTCTCCGGTGAACCTGAGTTTTACAAACAGATCATTGAGCCATTGGGATACAAAGCCAAAGAGAAGAACGACGAGTTCATGAGCGAATATTCCATGCTCCTGAATCGTTTTTCAAAACAGTTCATGGCGTCTTTCTGCAAAGAGAATGGCCAGATCGACTGGGAAAAACTGGTCGAATATAACAGCGGGCCGAAAAAAATCCGGTTCTCTTAAAAGATTTGCCCGTTATTGGAGTCTGCGGGAGAATCATCCGTCCGCTATCCGATCCTGCATCAGGCATGGTGATAGTTCCGTACCTGAAATCTTATTCCTGGTTAAGAACTCCCTTGAGGAGTACATGAGTATATGATTACAAGAAACTAATTACATTATACTATAGTAAGCTAAATGGGGGACCTCTGTTTCGCACATATCTAATAGGGGGCATGTGGTCCGGGATCTCCTGAGCCAACCCGGGCTCAGGGAGATCCTGCCCTCCCCCCAAACACTTATTACCCCTCGCCTACCATAGTATAAAGCACCATTCATGGAGCAGCGGATCATCCGTTGCGAGTGTCTATAGAAGATGCGAGATTCCTCTGTTGAGGTAGCCAAGCCTGGTATGGCGCAGGTTTGCTAAACCTGTGTCCCCTTGGGACTCGAGGGTTCAAATCCCTCCCTCAGCGCTTCAAAGAGATAATCTCAAAATCGAGGGGATTGGATGGCTCAGGAAGAAGAAATACGATATTTTGTACGGATTGGTACAACCGATCTGGACGGTACGAAGTCGGTGCGGGTAGCACTGACCGGCATCACGGGTGTCGGCAGGCATACCTCCACGGTCATCGCCCGTATGGCCGGGGTTGACGAGTACGCAAAGCT
>Ga0326728_10006410_pt1 | contig 31712 bp, 31 predicted proteins | sample MB3enrmetagenome_FD_207602 | JGI IMG/M metagenome (GOLD analysis project Ga0326728, IMG submission 207602) | Lab enriched peat soil microbial communities from McLean, Ithaca, NY, United States - MB31MN | ecosystem: Environmental > Terrestrial > Soil > Wetlands > Peat | place: USA: New York...
GCGAGTCGAGCCCGGCGAAAATCGAGGCCACGGCAATGACCGTGGTGGTGCCGATCAGGACTCCCAGCAGGGTAAGGAAGGAGCGGAACTTGTGGGTCCGCAGGGTGTCCAACGCCAGCATGAGGTTTTCGCGGAGATTTTGCCGGGGTTTGGCCACGTGATTACGTCTCCATTCGCAAGGCTTCAATAGGATCCAGGCGGGCCGCACGGCTGGCGGGATAGATGCCAAAAAACAGCCCGACGGCGGTGGAAAGCGTCAGGCCCACCAGGATGGCGCTCAGGGGCACGCTGGAAGTGAAAAACGCGTCCACGATCTTGCTGATAATCAGGGACAGGAGGATGCCGATCAGACCACCCACCGCTGCCATCGTGCCGGCCTCAATAATGAATTGAAGCAGAATATCCCGCCGCTTGGCCCCCAGCGATTTGCGGATGCCGATCTCGTGGGTGCGCTCGGTGACGCTGGCCAGCATGATGTTCATGATGACGATGCCGCCCACCACCATGAAGACGGCCACAATGCCAATGGTGACGGCGAAGATGGCGCCGGTCAACTGCTCCCACATGCCCATAATCGTCGCCGAGGCGTTGATGCCGAAGTCATCGTCCTCCTTGTAAGGAACGTGATGGCGGGCACGCATCAACGCCCGAACTTGATCCTCGAGGGCCACCATGTGCAGATCGTTCCACCCCTGGATATAGATCTCCAGGCGCGGCCGCTCGGCGAAGTATTTGGCCAACGTGGTGAGGGGGATGAAGACGAAATTATCCTGACTTTGTCCGAAGGTTGAGCCGATGCGCCGCGCCGTCCCCACCACGCGGAAGGGCAGCCCATTGATCATCACCACCTTGCCGATGGGGTCCACGGAGGGGAAGAACTCCGTGACCAGGTCCTGCCCAATGAAGCAGACCATCGCACTGTGGGAATATTCGGATTCTCCAAAATAGCGGCCGGACTCCACCTGCTCCTGACCGATTTCGATCATGCTGGCAGTCGCGCCCTGGAAGGAAACTTCATAGAGGGTATGGGTTTGGTAACGGACCGTGGGGCGAGCCCGGGCCCCTGCCTCGGCTCCGATGTTCTTGTACCCACCCAGATTCTCCCTTAGAAACGCATAGTCTTCCATGTGGATCGGCTTGTTGCGGCGCTGCATCTTCAGCCATTCCTCGTCACTGGAGGTCCATTTGTACTGGTCGAGGATGAAGACGTTGGCGCCCAGGTTGGCGATGCGGTCGGCAATATAAAGATTCATGCCATTAATGATCGACATCACCACGATCAGGGTGGTGGTGGCAATCACCACGCCCAGCAGGGTAAGGAAGGAACGTAGCTTGTGGGCCTGCATGGCTTCTAAAGCGATCCAGAAGGCTTCGCGGGCTGAACCCCAGGTACTCGAACCCGCCCTTATGCGGATGGGACTCTCGTGCGGTAGCGCTGCAGTCTGCCCAATGGAGGTCATAGGTCACGGGCAATTGGACGTGATGACGGACGAGCAGACACACGCGTGCTCGCCTGCCAACTCCCACTGGTAATACGAAGCTGGAACCTCAGAAGTTTCGTTGACATTTATTCCGCCGGAGCCATATGCAGCCAGTTCACCCACGAGGGAATGAAAAACCAAAAAATGCTAACGGTGTTTGAAGACCGCCGCTACAATAGGCCCGCCGTTTTGGTGTCCGCGCGATTGCCGGCAATGGTTCGGCACTCCATCCCCCGGAGGCATGCATGTTGACTCGACGCAAGCTGTTGGATTTTGCAGTCCGCGGTGTCGCGATAGCGGGCCCGGCCGGGGCGCTAATAACCAAAGCGTCGGGCGCGCCGCTGCCGGCAGATGAAAAATCCGAATCCGCCAAGCTGAAGGAGACCGCGCCTTGGGACAATACTCCTCGCCGCCCGCCACGCTTTAATGACGGCCGCGATTGGTTTATGGAGAAGCGCTTCGGATTATTCGCCCACTGGGGCATCTTCTCCGTGGGCGGATGGGATTCCGAGGAGATGTGCCTGAAGGGGATGACGCGCGCCGAATACGCGCCGTACATGCGCAAGTTCAATCCCGTCAAGTTTGACCCTGACGCGTGGCTGGACTTGGCCCAGGAAGCCGGGATGGAGTACCTTACCATCACCACGAAGCACATTGATGGTTTCTGCATGTGGAACACGCGGGAGACCCGCTACAACGTTATGAACACGCCCTATGGCAAAGACACGCTGAAGATGCTTGCCGACGCCTGCCATCGCCGGAAATTTCCCCTCTGCCTCTATCATTCCATCGTGGATGAGCACAACCCCATCTACCCCAATGCCGGACGGCCTTACGAACTGCCCGTCCCCGAGCCGGGAGACGAACCCGACCAGGCAAAGTACCTGGCCTTGTTGAAGCGCCAGGTGAAGGAACTGTGTACCAACTACGGCGAAATCCACGGCTTCTGGTGGGATGTGAATGTAATGGGCGTCAAGGATCCTTCCTTCAATGATTTGATTCGCTCGCTTCAGCCCAACGCGGTGATCAATAACCGGGGCTTCGACGACGGCGACTTTGGCACGCCGGAGCGCGACTGGGACAACTCCGTGGACACCGAACTGTATTTCCAAAAGCGCGTCGAGGCCTGCCAGTCGGTGGGGTATCAAGGATGGGGCTATCGCGCCGACGAGGACTACTACTCGCTCCCCTACTTGATTCGCAGCATTCATAAGATTATGGCCAAGGGCGGGAATTACCTGCTCGATGTGGGCCCCAAGCCCGATGGAACGATCACCGAGGAAGCCGCCTCGCTCCTGCGCCAGATTGGCAAGTGGTACAAGAGCGTGAAAGAGTCTTTTGTGGATGTGGAAGCCGCCAGTATGTTGACCAAGAACCGCAACGTGCTGCTGACCCAGCGCGGCGACACGCTGTATGTTCACCTTTTCAAAGAACAGGAAACGCCTGCCGTCTACCTGCCCCTCATCATCGCCCTGCCGCGAAGGGCGACGCTGCTGAACACCGGGGAGAAAGTTGAGTTCGAAGTTCTCGCCACGCCCCGTCTGGCGCAACAGAAACCGAACCGCTGCCTACGCTTGAAGAACCTGCCGGTGACCGGCCCCGGCAGCGTGGGTTTGGTGGTGAAGCTCGAATTTGATCAACTGCCGGCCTAGCGCCACCCCAGTCAAACCTGTGTATCATTAATTTGACTTTCTTAAAAATAAGATATATTGTTTCTTATAAGCGACATGAATGGGAAGTAAATTGAGTTTGTCGCTTAAATCAGTCATGGCTGTGAATCTTTACGGAACGGTTTACTTCAAGAACGCGCTGGCCGGGACGCTGGAACAGATACCGGACGGCAGGTACGCGTTCACATATAACCCTGCATACATTGTGGCAGGCCACCCGCCGATCGCCCACACGCTTTTGCCTCGCGATGCGCCCTATTATTCCCATGGTCTACACCCATTCTTCGACAATCTTGTGGCGGAGGGGTGGCTGGCCAAAGCCCAGGCAAGAGCCCTGGGCATTCGGGGCGACGACCGTTTCGCGCGCCTGCTGGCGTTTGGAGAGGATTGTCCCGGCGCGGTTACGATAAAAGACCCGCGGCCCGCGCGTGCGCCCGATTTGAACGTTGGCACTCGCGAGGAGATTGCGGCTCTTGCCAACCGGGCCTCAATCTCGGGCGTCCAGCGGAAGCTATTTGCGGTGAACTCCGCCCAGGGCTTCCGCCCGGCGACGGCGGGGGAATCAAGTTCCCATATCGCCAAGCTTCCTTCAGCGAGTCTGGGTGAGCTTGTAGAACTGGAATACTTGACCACCGTCGCTGCCAACGCCCTCTTGCCGGATGATGGGGTGGTGGAAGTGGAGATTGCGGAGGTTGAGAACATCCAGGGCCGGTGCTTGCTCGTGCGGCGGTTCGATCGAACTCCGTCCGGAGACAAGCTTCACTTCGAAGAATTCAATCAACTTTTGGATCGCCCTTCTGACGCCAAATATGAAGGCTCCTACGGCGAGATGGCGATGTTCATGCTTCGCCATCAACCCTACCACCGTGAAGAAGATGTCGATCGGCTGTTTCGGCGAATCCTGGTCTGCATTCTTCTCGGGAACAATGACGCTCACATGAAGAATTTTGGTCTCCTCTATACTGCCGAGGGGTTTCGCTTGGCGCCGTTCTATGACGTGGTGGCCGCGGCGCTGTATCCGGAATACAAAGGTTCGCTTGCCCTGCGTCTCGGCGCAGGTACGAACCCGCGCGATTTGGGCGCACTCGGGCCCAAGCATCTGAGCGCTCTGGCGAAGTCATTTGAATTGAGCCCGAATGCGCTGAAGCTCGCCGTGGCTGATTTGAACCGGCGCTTGCCTGCCGCTAATCGCGCCATCGAAGAGTCAGAGCAGGGAAGCAAAGCGCTGAAGGAAAAACTGATCGTGTTTGTGAGGAAGCGATGGAACGGAACATTCAAATCAATTGGGACCTGATCATGCTAGAGGCCCGACGGCGACGAAAGGCGAGAGGCATGACCCAGCTTCGCCTGGCAGCTCTTGCCAAGGTTAGCCGATCCACCGTGGTGCGATTTGAGTTGAGTAGTGGGGATATACAACTCTCGTCCGCGCTGCGCATCCTCAGCGTTCTGGACATGGTGGAACGCAAGCAGGAGGGGAATCTGCTTCTCAGGCGAGAGGGTGAGTCGTTGGGTAGCCCCATCGTCGTCATGTTTGCTCCCTATATGGGTCCAGGGGGCGCAATGGAGCCGAAACGCTTCGGCAGCCTCCCGAACCTGACATCATTTCTCAATGAACTGAAGATTGATCCTGCGGCACAGAGACTTGCCTTCGCGGACTTGGAGCGAACCGGGACCGCAACAATCCCCAATATCCTCCTGACATTGACCGAGCTTCGCGAGCACTGGCCAATTCAATTCTCTCAGAAGTCCTCTGGGATGGCGTAATCGGAACCCGTTAGGACGTGCGGGGAGGGCCAAGTCGACATGCGCAAGCTCAAGTCGTGTCGTATATATTAAACATTATTTCGATATTTTGAAAATTGTTCTATAAAAGAACCATTCTTGTGCGCATTTATCCCTAGTGTCGTATATATCAGTCACAGAATTAAGTTGTTGTTTCCAGAAGAAGACCCCATGGCAGATCGTCCCTAGACCCTCGTATTGATGGACACAGCAGGACGCTAAGAAGTCCTTGCATCTTTGCATATTTCTAGTATAATCGAATTATGAAAACTCACAAGGACTCCCCATCCGTCACCCGTTATGCGGATATGTTTGCCGCCATGGGCGCGGAGCCCCGGCTGCGCATCATGCAACTGCTCCTCACCGCGCACCCGCAGGGATTGGTGGTCGGCGATATTCAGGATGAGCTGGGAATTCCCGCCTCCACCCTCTCCCATCACCTCGACAAGCTCAAGATTGAAGAACTCGTGAGGGTGCGGCGCGAGGGTACCTTCCTGTGGTACTCGGCGAACCTGGAAGCATTGCAAGAGGTCATCAACTTTTTGTATGCGGAGTGCTGTACCCGGAACAAGGCCATCGAGCCGGGCGAACTCGTCGCCATTGGGTCGGCCCCTAAATGTGGTTCGGAAAGGAAAAGCAAATGAGCGAGCAAGGTATCAAAGAAGTGGTGAAAGAAAAATACGGACAGGCCGCCTTGCGTGTCATCAAAAGCGGCAGTTCCTGCTGCGGCGCGGCGCCGGCAGTGGAGGGCTGTCCGGACCCAATTACTTCGAATCTCTACGACGGCAGCCAAACCAGCCAGATTCCGGAAGAGGCTTTACTGGCTTCGCTCGGTTGCGGGAACCCCACGGCGCTGGCTGAGTTGAAGGCCGGCGAGACTGTCCTCGATCTGGGGTCGGGCGGCGGCATTGACGTGCTGCTTTCCGCGAAGCGTGTGGGCTCCTCTGGCAAGGCTTACGGTCTGGATATGACCGATGAGATGCTGGCGCTGGCGCGCGAAAATCAGCGTAAGGCGGGTGTGGAGAACGTGGAGTTTCTGAAGGGCGAGATTGAGAACATCCCGCTGCCCGACAATTCTGTGGATGTCATCATCTCCAATTGCGTTATCAACCTCTCCGCCGACAAGGACAGAGTGTTGCAGGAAGCCTTTCGCGTGCTCAAGCCCGGCGGAAGGTTCGCGGTGTCGGACATCGTGGTGAGGGGGGAGGTTCCCGTCGAAATTCGACGCAGCGTGGAGCTGTGGATCGGCTGCATGGCGGGAGCGCTGGAAGAAAACGAGTACGTGGCAAAACTCACCCGTGCGGGGTTTGAAGTGGTCACCATGGAACCGACGCGCGTTTACCACGTTGCGGATGCGCGCGAGCTGCTTTCCAGCAAGGGCATCGACGTGGAGGCCATTGCGCCGCTGGTGGATGGCAAGTTCATGAGCGCCTTCGTGCGAGCGAAGAAGCCGGGAGCAGGGAAATTGGAAATAGTGAATAGTAAATGTTAAATGACGAAGGGTAAAGCCATTCGGCAATTCACTATTCACCATTCTCTATTTACCATTACTTCGTCCCGTATTCCGAATTGAGGCTTATGGCTCATAGCATCAATCTATCACGCCGGGTTGTCGCCGAGGCGGTGGGCACAGCCGTTTTGCTTGCTGCTGTCGTCGGGTCCGGCATCATGGGCGAGCGGCTGGCCGGGGGAAACGTGGCCATCGCCCTGCTTGCCAACACAATAGCGACCGGCGCCGCGCTGGTGGCCCTCATCCTCGCTTTTGGGCCCATCTCCGGCGCGCATCTCAATCCGGCCGTCACCCTGGCCGATGCCTGGCAAGGTGGTCTCACCTGGCATGAAACCGCAGGTTACATCGTGGCTCAAATCCTGGGAGCTTTCGCCGGGGTGGCTGCCGCCCATGCGATGTTCGGGAAGCCCTTGTTCTTCGTTTCACAACACGTCCGTGCGGGCGGAGCCCAGATTTTCAGCGAGTTTATCGCCACTTTCGGGCTGCTTTCGGTGATTTGGGGATGCGTGAAACTCCGGGCCCCAGCGGTTCCTTTTGCCGTGGGCGCGTATATCACAGCGGCTTACTGGTTTACGGCTTCGACCTCATTCGCCAATCCCGCGGTTACCCTGGCGCGATCCGCCAGCGATACGTTTGCAGGCATTCGACCCGTCGATGTCCCCGGTTTTGTCGCCGCGCAGTTGGTGGGGGCGGGGGCTGCAACCTTGCTGTTCCGGTGGCTCATCCCGTCGCTTCCCCGCAGGGCTTCTGCGGTTCTGGTCCCGCACCCGGAGCTGGATTCGATTCCCGTCCCAACGGCTGGCGCGCCGAATAGTGAGGGGGAAACATGATCAAGCAAAAAGTGATGTTCGTTTGTACTGAGAACTCCAGCCGCAGTCAAATGGCCGAGGGATTTCTGCGGCATCTCGCCGGCGATCACTTCGATGCCTTTAGTGGGGGAGCCCAACCCACGGAACTCAACCCTGTTGCGGTGGAAGTAATGAAGGAAATCGGAATCGATATCTCCGGCCAACACTCCAAAGATGTCGCGCAGTTCTTGGGACAGAGGTTCCATTACATCATCAGGGTTTGCGATAAGGTGAGAGAGAAGTGTCCGGTTCTACCTGGCGCAATTTGGTACCTTGATTGGAGCTTTGAGGATCCTGGCGCAGCACCGGGTACAGCGGCTGAAAAGCTACCTGTATTCCGCCGCGTTCGCGACCAGATCGAGCAAAAGATCGAAGAGTTTGTCGCGAAAGAAGCCTCGCCCCACGAGCAACCGTAAACAGACTTCAGCGGGTCACAATCTTGGCGAGAGGTGTTAAAGCATGCGGGTATTGATCCTTTGTACAGGCAACTCCGTGCGCAGCCAGATGGCGGAAGGACTGCTTCGGCACGATGGCGGCGCCGCGTTTGAGGTGGCGAGCGCCGGTACCAAGCCCAGCCACGTGCGCCCGGAAGCCATTGCCGCCATGCGTGAAATCGGGATTGATATTTCAGGCCACCGGTCGAAATCCGTGGATGAGTTCGCCGGGCAGGCTTTTGATTATGTGATTACCGTTTGCGACAACGCCCGGGAGAGTTGTCCCATCTTTCCCGCTGCCACGAAGCGAATCCATTGGAGCCTCGATGACCCTGCCGCTGCGCAGGGCACGGAAGAGCGAAGGCTCGCAGAATTCCGCCGGGTGCGCGACCAACTGCGCACGCTACTGCGCCGGTTCGAAGAAGAGCCCTCGTAGCGCAGACCTCCGCCTTTGAGGTCTGCGGCTCTTACCAAGATTCACGCTGCCAATCCAGAGGGCGGACGAAGGTCTTTGAGATCGGTGTATTTTCAAAGCAAGAACTGCAGACCTGAAAAACGGGTCCGCGCATTTTCCTCGCCGCCTCCTTCTCCCTATTTATTCTGGATCTCTCGCAGTGATTGGGACAAAGTGAATCGACCCGTAAGATAGGTTACAGCGAATATGACAGCAAAAGGCACCCACGTTCCCAGCACGCTGGAAAACATTGCGTAACTCTTCTCGAATACCGGTGCCACCAGGAAGAGATCCAATGCCACCACTACGCCCATAAACGCAGCCGCGGTTTGCAGGGGGCTTGTGAAGGCGTACCTCCGGTAGTAGAAAAACGATATCAAAGCGAATCCAATTGGTGCGCCGATGGCGTGAAGGACAAGCGTCGTGTGCATCGGGAGGAACTGCCGTCCCACGCCAATGAGCGCGCCGCAATACGCCCAGCCCACCACGGCGTGCGCGATGATCACTGCCCACCTCTGGAGCTTTCCGGGGTTCATCATTTTGTGCCTCGCAGTCGCTGGGAAGTATATAGGAACATCGGGCAGGCTGGAGCGGGCCCTGGTTCTTGGAGTCTGGGATTTCCCGGAAAAGGATCCTTTCGAAAGCAAACGTAGCGGACGGACAGATAGGCGTCTCGCCCGCTGTGGCAGGGGACGCCTGACCCGATGAATCAGCGTCCCGCCCGTGCGCGGAAACGTAGCACGGGCATCCTGCCCGTGTCCCGCCATGGCCGGGACGGCCATGGCCCAAGCGCTTCGCCGTTAATGCTTCATCTTTTCCGCCAGGAGTATCGCGACGCCTTCCAGGAGGTCGCGGTCGTGGTGAGTAAACGCGGCGGGCTGATCGCTGTCGATGTCGATTTCGCCCAGGATGCGGTCCTGATACCGGATGGGCACCACGATCTCGGAGCGGGTTTCCAGGCTGCACGCCAGGTATCGAGAGTCGGCGTTGACGTCGTCCACGATGACGGTCTGGCCGGTGGAGGCCGCCGCGCCGCAGATGCCCTTGTGCAGGGGAATGCGCGTGAGGGTAGTGGGCTTGCCCACGTAGGGGCCCAACACCAGTTCCTGACCCTCCAGTAGGTAAACGCCCACCCAGTGATAGTGGGGGCGCTCGCGGCGCAACAAGCTGACCGCCTTCGCCAGCAGCGCTGTGGCGTCCGGCGCACTCGAGGTGAGGCTGCGAATGGAGTCCAGAATTTCCAGGTTATCCATGAAGAAGCTCCCACGCGTAACGGCAAATTTCTTACCAACTGCATCATACGATAAGGCAATCGAAAGGGGTATGCTATCCCTGTGCGTGTGGGATGGGTGCGGAAGGCTGCGGAATGAGATGAGGATACGAAGATGAACGAAACTGACAGAAAAGATCTTCGCGCTCTGGAAGAATCGCTCTGGCGGGCAGAGACCAGGTTTGATCGAGATTATTTAAATAAGATCTATGCTGAAGATTTCTTTGAATTCGGCCGTTCCGGTCGAATTTGCTCGAGAGAAGAAAGCATATCAGTTCCACCCCAGAGAATTGACGCAAAGTTGCCTTTAATGAATTTCCGGTTGCACTACCTGGATGCGGCCAATGTGTTAGTGACCTATGTAAGTGAAGTAAAATTTGGCGAGGTCGAGAGGGCTAATAGAAGTTCCATATGGACCAAAACGCCTAAGGGATGGCAAATAAGGTTTCACCAAGGCACCCCTGTACCATGAATTTGGGGCGCCAGTTAATTTGGGTTATTGCCAGGAGTGTCACGGATTGAGGACTTAGTGTTTTGGTCTTCCCAAAATGCCCAGATACAGGGGCGCACGAAACCTGGGATTGGGGGATAATGGCGCCCCAGGCCCCACCTCTTGGGGTAGGCGATTTTTCGTGAAATCTGCACAACTCTTGCACGTTTAAAGTGTTCAATATAATGTGGCGACTATGGCCATCGAGACCGACCTCGAGTTGATGCTGCGGGTCCGCGAGGGCGATGCAGCATCCTTCGAGATACTCCTGCGCCGCTATCGCCTTCCTTTGGTCAGTTATTTTCGCCGCATGGTGCGCGATCAAGGGTTGGCGGAGGACCTGGCCCAGGAGGTTTTCCTGCGCGTTTATAAGTCGCGGGAGCGCTACCAGCCTGAGGCGCGGTTTACCACGTGGCTGTATCGCATTGCCACCAACCTGGCGCTCAATGCCATACGCGATCGCCGGGACGAGGTTTCCGATTCGGCGGGCGACGATGCCGATGGCGGCCCGGTTCTGGAGCGGTTCGTCGATCCGCATCCGACGGTGGAGCAGCGGCTCATGCAGGGTGATCGCGAACGCCTGATCCGCCAGGCGGTGGAGGCGCTGCCGGAAAATCAGCGCACGGCCGTGATCCTGCACAAATACCAGGAAGTGGATTATCGCCAGATCGCCGGAATTTTGAGCGTCTCGGAAAGCGCCGTAAAATCGTTGCTCTTTCGAGCTTATGAAACGTTGCGAGTGCGCCTGGAGCCTCTGCTGCGGGAGGGCCGGATATGAAATGCCTTGAAACTGAAACATTGATTAGCTACGCTTACCACCTGACGGATGAACTTGCGGCATCGCAGGTGCGCGCGCACTTGGCAGAATGTCCCCGCTGCCGCGAGATTGTGGAACAACACGGACGGCTGGACGCCCTGCTGGACGAGTGGAAGGCGGCGGAACCCACGCCGTGGTTTGACGTCCGCGTGCGTCATGCCGTGGAGGAACAGCAGTCGAGGCGCGACGCCCGGAGTTTCTGGGGCTGGGATTGGGCCCGCGGCTTGGCCTTGGCTTCGCTGGGGGTTTTGATTATCGCGGGAGTGGCTTGGTTCACCCTGAGCCACACCGGGGATTACACCTCATCGCGGGTGGCGACGCAACAACCGCATTCGATGAGTGGCCCGCAAACGCCGCCTCAGACGGCGAAACTCCAATCCCCAAACGGCACGGCCCATCCAGGCGTGGAACCTGCCCAGGCCGTCCCCGAACTTAAATCGACAGGCGCCGAAGACAAAGACGCCCTAGCGTTGGAAGACTATGATCTGGCCGCCAATTTCGACTTACTCTCGGAACTTCCCAAAGGACAGGCAAGGGTTGCCAACTGAATGTGTGGCGCCCCCCCTCTGCGCCCGAAGAGGAAATTCCCACCACGACCGCGATATCGTTTGGACATTGCTGCTGTCGCTGCTTCTGTCGCCGGCCCTGATGCTTGCGCAGAGCAGCGGCGACCAGGGCGCAAATCCCCCGGCGGGGGCGCAATCGACTCCTCCGGCGGGTGGGGCGCAGACGACGCCTCCGGCGGGTGGAGCGGGAGCAGATCGCGGGCCCAGTGGGGGTCCGCAGCAGAAGCCTCCCAAACCCGGCGCCATTTTCCACCGCCTGCGGGAATTGCCTCCCCCGCAGCAGCGACGCATCATGGAGAATAATCCGAGGTTCCAACTCTTGTCGCCAGAGGACCAAACTTGGGTCCGCGAGCGCTTGCGGCAATGGAACGCCATGACGCCCCTGGAGAAGGAACGCGTCCGTCAGCGGGAAGAGATCCTGGGCGGCCTTTCACCTGACCAGAGGCAGAATGCGCGCATCGTTTTCTTCCAATATCGCGATTTGCCCGAGGGTCGCCGCCAGGCAGTGACCGTGGCCTTCCGTCACCTGCGCGATCTCCCTCCCGACCAACGCCGGGCCTTCCTGGATAGCCAGCGCGTGCGGGAGCAGTTCTCTCCCCACGAGCGGGAAATCCTCGAGCAGTTGAACAAACTCCTGCCGAATTCTCCCCCGGCTGGGCCCAACAATCCGAATCAGTGAAGGATCTTTGCTTAAAGCTTGCGCGCGGCGAGGATCAGATCGTGTGATCCTGCCAGCTCAAATGGCGTGCGGGCGAAGTCGCCCCAGAAAGTGAAGTCGCCAAAACCCGCTTGGACGGCGAGGTCGGTCAGGAGCTTTTGGAAGAGGGGAATCTGCCGCGACGTCTGCGTGTGGGCTTGCCATTTGCCCACGGGCTTCTCGCGCGCCAGAAACATGGCGTGAAAATTAATGTAGTCCGCGTGATACTCTGCCACCTTCACCAGCAGAATTTCTTCGTGGGGCGTCTCGCCGGATAGGAGAGGGAACTGGGCGATGCGTTGTTGCCAGCGCAGGTCGTAATTCAGGTTTTGGGTTAGGAAGATTCCGCCCGGACGCAGAGCGCCCGCCACTCCGCGCAGCGCGGCAAGCAACTGGTTTTCGGCGGAGAGGCCGGGAAGGGCATTGCCCAAACAGAACGCCGCGGCGAATTCCGCGTGGAGGTCGGCGGCGCTTTCCATGGTCAGCAGCGCGACCTCGGCATTTCCGTGCGCGGCGGCGATGGCGCCCGCGGCGGTCTCAATTCTCCGGCGCGTAAACTCCACCATGCCCGCGTCGGCGTCAAAGCCCAACACGTTGAAGCCCCGTTGCGCGAGCCCCACCACGTGTCCGCCCGTGCCGCACGCCGGAACCAGAACTCTTCCGCCCGCCTGGCGCGCCAGTTCTTCCAGCAGCGGCATTTCCCGCGCCAGGCGCTTTTTCCAGTTGATCACCGCATCGTAGTGCGACGCGAAGTTAATGGGCATGGAGCACCATATACCGTTTAATTCCTATTTGAAATCCGCCGGCACAGGAATCGTCACCTGCCCCGTGGCCGCCCATTCCGTGCCGCGCGCCAGCGTCAGGCGGAAGCCCGGGCTGTCCATGGCCTTCACATCGTGGCCAAGCGTAGTTTGAAATACTCGTCCTGCACCGTATTTGAGCGTCCACATGATGGGCTCATCTTTTCCCGTGCCGCAATTCTTGCCGTTCTTGGCACAGTTGGCGGGGTCATCGTAGGCCGTCACCAGAACGTGAATGTTCGGTTGCAGCGTGAGCCCGTGATAGAGCTCATCCGCCTCCGCGAAGCTCGCGGGCATGCCCTGCGTGATGGGATTGTCCGGGTCCACGATTTTGGCGGTAAAGGGATGCAGGGTCGCATGGCCGCCCGTCTCGCGCCAGGTGCCGCCCACCAGCTTATCGAATTCATCCCACCCCCAGAAGGCGTTGTCCGAGTGGTGGTAGCACACAAATCCCTTGCCGTTGCGCACAAAGTCGATCATGGCTTCGCGCGCGCGGTCGTCCCACCACGGGCCGGCGGTGTGCCGGGCGTCGTTGTAGTTGAGCAGCAGCACGTCGTAAGGCGCAAAAGTCTCCGGCCCGTTGCCGCGCACTTCTTCATTCACTCGGACTTCAAATCGCCCCGTCTGCTCCAGAACTTCGCGCAGAACGGGCGTGGTGAGGGCCCATTTGTGATTGCTCACTCCGGTAAGAATGAGAACCTTCACCTTGGGTGGAGCCTGCGCGAGCAGCGAACCCACGCTGATAACGATGGCCAGTACCGTCGAGTAAAATCGCGACATGATTTTGATTCCTCCCACGAATGCAGAGATTGGGCGGCGTGTGCCGCGGCCGCCGGCGCGGGCAGTAACCTGTTATTTCAAATCCGCGGGCACGGGAATCGTCACTTGGCCCGTGGCCGCCCATTCCGTGCCGCGCACCAGCGTCAGGCGGAAGCCCTGACCCTGCAAGGAGTTGACATCGTGGCCGAGCGCGGTTTGGAACACCCGCCCCGCGCCGTATTTGAGCGTCCAGATGAGCCGCTCATCTTTCCCCGTGCCGCAACCCTTGCCGTTCTTTCCGCAGTTGTTCGGATCGTCGTAGGCCGTCGCCAATAGATGGATATTCGACTGCATCGTGAGGCCGTGATAGAGTTCGTCCGTCTCCATAAAGCTCGGCGGCATGCCCTGGGTGATGGGGTCCTCCGCGTCCACGATTTTGACCGTGTAGGTATGATAGGGCGCATGGCCGGCGGTAGCGCGCCATGTTCCACCCACCAGCTTGTCGAATTCATCCCACCCCGAGAAGGCGTTGTTCGAGGCGTGGTAGCTCACCAGACCCTTGCCGTTGCGCACGAAGTCGAGCATAGCTTCGCGAGCGCGATAGTCCCACCAGGCAGCCGGCGGGGCGTTGTAGTTGAGCAGCAACACGTCGTAGGGCGCAAAAGTTTCCGGCCCGTTGCCGCGCACTTCTTCGTTCACGCGGACCTCAAACCGCCCGGTCTGTTCCAGGATTTCGCGCAGCACCGGCGTGGTGGAGGCCCATTTGTGATTGTTGACGCCGGTAAGAATAAGGACTTTCACTTTGGGTGGGGTTTGCGCGAGCAGTGAACCTACACTGAATACGATGGCCAGGATGATCGAACAGAATCGCGACATGATGAAGAAACCTCCTATAAAAAGAGAAAATTGCCGGCACGATTGGCGATTGCCGGCGCGGGCAGTATCCTACCACGATGGCCCTTGCCTTGCGCGGCCATGTTCCGGGATACTGGCTGTGTCCGTTGCTGGTTCCCTCCGGGAAAAGGCGCGGGCCGCCATCGGTGAGCAATCAACTATCAATGGGGAGGACTCTGTGAGCCGTCGAGCCATTTTTCTCTGCCTCTGTCTTTTCTGCCTGTGCCTGAGCGTCCCTGCCGCCCGCAGTCAACAGGCCAATCTGGATGGTTTGATCGACCGCGAAATGCCCTCGCTGCTTTCCACGTACAAGGCGCTGCACGCGGCCCCCGAGCTTTCCCGCCACGAGGAAAAGACCTCGGCTTTTGTGGCCAACAAACTCCGCTCGCTGGGATACACGGTTACCGAGCACATCGGCAAATACGCCGGGCATCCGGAGTTTGTTGGCTACGGGGTGATCGGCGAATTGAAGAATGGCGAGGGCCCAACCGTGTACATCCGCACCGAACTCGACGCGCTGCCCGTCGAAGAGCAAACCGGACTGCCTTACGCCAGCAAGGTCCGGGTGAAGGATGACGCCGGCCGCGAAGTGGGCGTTATGCACGCCTGCGGGCATGACATCCACATCACCTCATTTCTGGGAACGGCGAAAGTGCTGGTGGAACTGAAGGACCAATGGCGAGGCACGCTGGTGATGCTGGGGCAACCGGCGGAGGAAGGTGGCAACGGCGCCCTGGCGATGCTCGACGACGGCCTCTACACGCGCTTTCCCCGACCGGATTACGTGGTGGCGCTGCACGATTCCCCCGCCCTCGCGGCGGGAAAGGTCGGCTACACGCCGGGTTACGCCATGGCAAGTTCGACCTCGGTGGAGGTGGTGATTCGTGGTGTGGGCGGGCACGGCTCAGCGCCGCAAGCGGCCAAAGACCCCATCGTGGAGGCCGCGCAGTTCATCCTGGCGATCCAAACCATCGTGAGCCGGGAGAATTCGCCCTTCGATCCTGCCGTGGTGACGGTCGGCTCGATTCACGGTGGGACGCGCGGCAACATCATTCCCGATGAGGTGCATTTGCAGCTCACCATTCGGACTTACAAGGAGGAGGTGAGGCAACACATTCTGGCCGCGCTCGATCGCATGGCCAAGGGCATTGCCGCCGCGGACGGCATTCCCGCCTCGCGCGCCCCCACGGTGACCGCCAGCGAAGATGCCTACCCCGCCAGCTACAACGACCCGCAACTGACGCTGCGCCTGGCGCAAGTTTTCAGGCAAGCCTTGGGGAAGGATAACGTCGAGCAGGGGGAACCGATAATGGCCAGCGAGGATTTCGGGCGGTTCGGCCTCGAAAATCGCCAGATCCCGGTTTGCCAGTTCAGCCTGGGCGCGGTGGATCCGGCGAAGTTGGCGGAGAGCCAGCGCACCGGTGTGCCGCTGCCCGGGCTGCACTCCAGTTTGTGGGCGCCGGTCCCCGAGCCGACGCTGCGCACCGGGGTGAAATCCATGACCAGCGCGATTTTGGATTTGATGAAGAAATAATGCGTTCAGGATTGAGCGGGAGCCGCCCCCGTGGTGGGCTCCGCTTGGGGATAGGAATTCACCGCTGCTTCCACGCTGTCATAGAGGTCGAAGACGGTGGCCAATTTGGTGATGGTCAGGGCATCGCGCATCTTCTTGGTCAGGTTGGCCAGTTTGATTCCGGCGCCGCGGTTCACGGCGGAAGTTCGCGCGGCGATAATGGCTCCCAGGCCGGCGCTATCGACGAAACTCAGGTTGCCCAAGTCGAGCACGATGCGCGTTTCCCATCCCCACCGCTCCTTGACCCAGTCGCTCTTCTCGAGAACCTCTTTGACTTTGCCGCGAAAGTCCATGCTTTCCTGCCCCAGCACCAGGCGGCCCACGGGCTCCAGGATGATAATCCCGCGCAACTCCTTCTCCTTGATTTCAAGAGCCATCCTTTTCTCCTTGAGGTCCCGGGGAACCGGAAACTGTTTGTAGTCGGGGCAAATCGGCCCTGCCCCGCTATCATGGTCGCGGCAACGTTAAGCAATTGTTACAGCAATGTTAAGCTTGCTGAGCGAGGTGGGGCTCCGCCAATATCCATGGGCGTTGACGGGGCCCCCTTGCCTTACCCTTTACGCCGGCGTGCCGGGCTTGGCCGGTGTGGCAACACCGTGCTGGGCGCCGCCGACGATGTCTCCCAGCATGACCGCATTGCGGATCTGTTCGAAGAAGTCCACCATGCCGCCGGGGCTATGGGGCATCATGATGGTGTTGGAGTGGGCCGACGCGCCGATTTCTTTGAGCGTGTCGAAATACTGCGTTAACAGCACCAGCATCATGACGTCCTTTGCCGACGTGCCCTCCACGCTCGCCTTGAAGGTCTCCACCGATTCGCGCAAGCCGTCGATGATGGCCTTGCGCTGGTTGGCGATGCCCTGTCCCTGAAGTTGTTTGCTCATGGCCTCGGCTTCCGCTTGTTTTACCTTCAGGATTTTCTCCGCTTCACCCCGGGCGTTGGCGGCTTCCTGCTCGCGGCGCGCGGCATTGATGTCGTTCATGGCGGCCTTGACCTTGGGATCGGGGATGATATCGGTCACCAGCGCCTTGACGATGCCATAACCGAAGCCCGCCATAACGCCATCCAGCTCCTGCTTGACGGCGGTGGCAATGGCACTTTGTTGCTCAAAGGCTTCGTCCAGGATCATCTTGGGCACATGGCCAAGGATCACGTTAAAGACGTACGATCCAATTTGTTCTTTGGGATTGGAAAGCTTGTAGTAGGCCTCGTAAACGCGATCCGGCAAAACGTGGAACTGGACCGACACGGGGATGCTGACAAAGACGTTGTCCTTGGTTTTGGTTTCCATCCTTACGTCGAGTTACTGAACGCGCAGGTCGACTTTGGCCACCACCTGCTCAACCCAGGGCAGCTTGAAGTTCAGCCCCGCTCCCGCGATGCGCACAAACTTGCCGAAGCGTTGCACCACCGCCGCCTTGGCCGTGGCCACGGTAAAAAGCCCGGAAAAAAACGTGCCGATTCCGAAGAGGATCAGCAGCACGAAGAGAAATGTCATGAAGCCTTCCATGGATGTCCTCCTTAAGAGGCGAATAAGGATGTTCTTGCCGAGTGGAAATCTGGAACGCGAGGCGGAGTCTAGCACTTCAGCTTGGAGGTCACAATAGGATCGATCGGTAACCACGAGCGCACGGCGAAGCCCCATTTCAAATGCGGAGACATGCCGGATTGCGCCCCGATGCCTCGGGGCGCAAACCGGCATTGGTGGCATTTGCACAGTAAGAGCCGCGGACCCCTAAATCGGGGGTCCGCGCTACGGGTGTGCAGCGGTTTTTTCGCGGACATCGCAAAGCGGTTCTATAATGGTTGGCCCCATCCATCTGACTCCAGGATGGGGACAATGATATCGAGAGGGTGGCCCTGTGGACTTGCTCTTATCCGAACGGGAAGTGCGGGTGTTAGGGGCGCTGATTGAAAAGGAAATCACCACGCCGGACTATTATCCGCTCTCGCTCAACGCGCTGGTGAACGCGTGCAATCAGAAGTCGAACCGCCATCCGGTGATGGCGTTGGATGAAGCGGCGGTGCGCGACGCGCTCGACTCCCTGAACCAGAAGGGGCTGGCGGGACCCACCTCCACCGCGGAAAGCCGCGTTACCAAGTTCGGGCACCGCGCGCAGGAGGTTTTTAATTTCGACCGGCGCGTCACCGCCCTGTTGTGCGAGTTGATGCTGCGCGGCCCACAAACCCTCGGCGAACTCCGCCAGCACGCCGAGCGCATGTATCGCTTTGACGATCTCGAGACGCTGGAAGCCACGCTCCTGAAGCTCAGCGAGCGCCAGCCGCCCCTGGTGAAAAAGCTGCCGCGCCTTCCCGGCACCAAGGAGCCGCGCTACGCGCAGTTGCTGGCCGGGGAAAATCCGGAGTGGACGGTTGCCCCGGAGCCCGATGCGGTGACCGCTCCGCACCCCTCCGACGACCGCATTCCGCGCCTCGAGGCCGAGGTGGCGGAACTGAAGCGACAACTCGCCGACCTGCAACAACAGTTCGCGGATTTCAAGAAGCAGTTTGAGTGAGGCGCCGGTTTTCAGGCTGTAGGGTTCAGGCAAACAAAGCGTTAAGATCCAGGCGGAAGTCCGGAAGCTCTGGAAGAGTCAAGACTTGAGTGGCGCGAAAATGCTGGGCGGGCCGGGCGGGTGAGATGACCTCCGCGGTCTTACGCTGCGGGTCGAGCCACACCTGAATGACGTTGCTCTCGTAGTAATCCTGGCGCTTGCTCTGCATTTCGCTTCCCGTGTCGCTGGGCGACAAAATCTCAAAAGCTATGTCAGGAGCAAAGGGGGTTGGTCCTTGGGGGTCAGCAGCGTCGTCGCGTTCTTTCCGCACCAGGGCAGCGTCCGGGCAGCGCCAGTTGCCGCTCGCCATGGTAAAAGCCGTATCCGTTCCGTAAGCAATCCACTCGGGGTGTTGACGAGTGAAAGCCACAAGCTCATAGTCCAGTTTTACGTTGGTCTTGCCGTGCGGTCGAAAAACCGGCGTCATGAACACGACCTCCCCATCGACGTACTCCCACCGCTGCCCTTCTTTGCCTGCGGCGAGAAACTCTTCCCAGGTAATGCCGGCTTTTGTAGCCATCGCTTTCCCTCAAGGCTATTCTACCACGCTCCGCGATAGTTCTATGGGCGCCTGAAGACGGGGCTGTGTCTGAAATTTGTGTCCCCGAAATTCGTCCGCCAGCGGATTGCCAGCCATTCCCCCAACCAACGCTCGGCTGATTCCTCAAACAACGACTCGTGACACCCTCACAATTCAAATCCCAAAATGGCTGGCTGCTGGCTTGGAGCGGTGCTAAAGTCCTTGCAAGATTTACGCCCTTTAGCGTTCTCATTGGTAGGAGATCGACATGGAGGATGACATATCAACGAAGTGTCCTGCCACGAAGAATTACCAACTGGTGCGGTGGGTTTTCCTGGCATTGCTGTTGGGCTTCATTCCGGCAGGGGTTTGGGCCGGGACTTCCGACGCCTGCGGGCCGGCGCCGGCGGTGAAAGCGGCGCTCGAGCAATTGCCTCAGCGGACCCCGGCACGGACAGACTGGGAGTTTTACCAGGAACGTTTGGCGGCCTTTCAGGCCTTGCTGCGCCAGTATCCTGATGACGTGTTCGTACAAAAGGCTTACATCGGGATCTATAATAGCTGGAATAGCAGGTCGGACAAGGAAAAGGTAATTGCCGATTATAAGGCGCGCCACGAACGGAATCCCGACGACGCGCAGTTGGCTTACCTCTACGGCCTGACGTTGGTGGGGCGCCAGACGCCCGAGGCCATCAAACTCTTCGATGCCGCGCTCAAGCAGGATCCCTCGTTTGCCTTGCCGCACCTGGAACTGGTGACGATTTACCGTTCCCAGGTGTTTTCGAACAAGCCGCAAAGCGTGCAGCATTTGCAGGCGTTTCTCGATGCGTGTCCGGCCTCCTTGGGAGGCTACGGGGCGCTCACCGGGTTTGCGGACAAGGAGTTTCTGCGTCCTTACGCGGTGAAGCTGCGCGCTTTGGTGGAGAACCGCAGCGACGCGGATGCTGTGGACGCTTACCGGACCCTGTGGGCGCTCGAGTTCAAGGCGCATCCCGCCGCTGAATACGACGCCCTGCGCCGGCAGGTCGGTCAGGACCTGGCGCGCCTCCGGCAGCTCCCGCGGGAAGACAAGCCCCAGTGGTACCAAACCCTCGAGAGGGGTTACGAGCTGGTGGGCGATAAGAAGCAGGCCGATTGGGCCCAAGAGCAATACCTGACGCGTTTTCCACTGCCTTGTGCAACGGTGGCATCCGTTAAGTTTTTCGACGACCACATGTTCCCAGGCGCCGATTCATCGCCCGATAAGAAACATGACTTTTACCGTGCCCTGTATGAGCAGAGCGGCCAGTGGCTTAAGGAGCGTCCCAACTGCCCGGTATTTTGGCCGTACCGGTATTATGGCATCGAGAACCTCGATGACATCCCCCCGGCTGAGGTGGAGGCGGATGTCGACGAGGCGCTCCAATACCTTGTTCGTAACGATGGGCCTCCAGGTGTCAGTTCCGGCGGTTACTCCCGGGCGGCCGAAATTTTATCCAAAAAGCATTTGCAACCCCAGCGCGTGGTCGAGTGGGCGCAGAAAGGCCTGGCCAAGTGGGAAATCGAGTCTAAGGAGCCCCTTTACGATCTCAACCCCGAGCCGGACACCTACGCCACGAATCGAGCGGAAAACCGCCTTCGCTTGTTGGGGTACGAGATCGACGGTTACTTGCAATTGAAGCAGGCAGACAAGGCGCAGGCTCAACTGGAGCAGATGGATTGGTGGCTTAACGATTTCAAGTCGCTGGGGGGCAAGGAGAATCCCGCCAGAACCGATGCCCGCCTCTGCGCGGTCTATTGGGAGCTCAGGGCGCGCGCGGCGGATCTCCAGGGACGCAAACAGGATGCGATGGCGTTCTACCAGAATGCCCTGCTGGCGCGCCTCAGCGCCCAGCAGAAGCCTGAAACCGGCCGGAAGGACGAACTGGCAGACAATGCCCACCGACTCTGGATGAACCTGGGCGGCACGGAAGAAGGCTGGCAAATCTGGTACGGACACCCCGCCAGTGATTTGGCGAATCAAGCCACGCTAACGTGGGAGGATGCCAAGCTACCTCTGCCTGCCTTTCAACTCACTGACCTCGGCGGAAAGACCTGGAACGTGGACTCGCTGAAAGGCAAGGTGACGTTCGTAAACTTCTGGGGGACCTGGTGCGGCGCCTGCGTCATGGAGTTGCCCCGCTTGCAGAAGCTCATCGAGCAGTATAAGGACCGCTCCGACGTTCAGTTCATCACCCTCGACGTGGACGTCAACCCGGGACTGCTTCAACCCTTTATGAAAGAACATGCGTTCTCGTTCACCGTCATCCCGGCATACAGCTATGCGATGCAAACACTCAACGTGGACGGGTTCCCGGCGAACTGGATTGTGGATGCCAATGGCGTGGTGCGCCTGAAGGCCCAGGGCTACGACCCCACGGAAAAGTGGGAAACCGGCATGAAGGACGCCATTGAGAAGGTCAAACTTGCCGGGGCTGCGAAATCATCCCCTGCGGCATCGGAGTGATTTTGGCATCCCTTAAGGTCACGCGGAATGTGCCCGTTACATTCTCGGGAACCATTCAATCCTGGCGAAAATAGGGCATGGGGGTACGTTTCAAGTTATAATGACCGCTATGGACATCGAACGGACGATGCAATTCATTCTCGAGCAGCAGGCGCGATTGGAGGCGTCGGCGCAGATGCACGACGAGCGGATTGCCAAAAACAGTGAGCAGATTGCGACTCTCACCGAGCTGGTCGGCCGGCTGGCGCAGTCGGAAATTCGCCTCGTCGAGGAGATGCGAGGGAACGAAGCCCGCCTCGCCGAGCAGATGCAGAGGCATGAAGCCCGCACAGCCGAGCAGATGCAAGGGCATGAAGCCCGCCTGGGGTCCTTGGAAACCAAGATGACCCAGTTCCTGGATCGCATGGACCGCTTCATTCAGGGCTTCGAAGGTAACGGCCACAAACTGCAATAGTCAATCAACTTTCCGTCAACATGACAACCGTTTCGCCGGGACGGAGATCTCGTGCCCTGCCTTTGAAGTGGAGCGATTGGACTCCCTCGAGGCCTACCGGAATGTGCAAGCGGACGCGCTCAGGATTCACGGTCCCGGCAAGATCGTAAGCAAATGCCATCAACGTTCCGCTCCTTCGCAATCTGAAGTCAACTTTTCCAAACCGCGTCGGTGCGCCTTTCACGGTGATCTCCGCCCCGTCCTTCAACCAATCCGGTTGCACGCCCCAGCACAGTTCCAACGTTCTCTCGTTTTCGAAAACCAGGGAATTACGCAGCAGGTGGATGTACTGGCCGGCGGCCCAGCCGTGCGGCATGTCGCCGGTTCCCTTGTGCGTATCGGGGTAAATCTCTTCCACCCAGGCGTTGGTGGGCGAAGCGTGGGCGACGTAACCGTTGAACAGCCGGTAGAACATGGGCAGATCGTCGCGCAGCAGGTAACACATGGCCCAGTCCACGGTGATGTAGGTCCAGATTTTGTCGCGGTCCTGGAAGACGTACTCATCTTCCTTGGCGTGGCCCGCCATGCGCTCGAGCGTGCGCGTCATCATCTCGTCGTGGGGTGCAAGGAATCGCGCCGGATAGAGCGCGGCCATCCCTCCCCAAATATCCACGTGCGGGTCAAAGGTGCTGCCGGGAATGAACTGGCTGTTGCCGATTCCCTCATAGGCGCGCTGCACGGAAGCCAAGAGGTTTGCGCAAAATTCATCGTAGGTTTCCTGGATCCATTTCGTGTCGGCCGTTTCCTCAAGAGCTTGCGCAGCCGCCAGAGCTTCGCGCAGTCCCAGCACGGCCCAGAAATTGTGGTAGTAGATGTACCCGTTGGCAATGGCCTCGCCGTCGCCCTCCGGCAGCAGCCCGAAGTAGATGGGCTTTTCACCGTTCTCGGTGCGGATCTGCGATTGCTCGGTAATATTCTTGATCCATTGCGCCCCGCGGCGGATGTTGGGATAAACCTGACGCAGCCAGGATTTATCGCGCGTAACTTCGAAGTGATTCACCAGCGCCCAAAGAGCTTGGCCCTGCCCATCCCACTCGGTAAGCGGGTACTGCCAGGCGCCGGAGGCCTGTTGGCCCATCGAGGCCGCAGCCCCTTGCAGAGGGGATTGCCAAAACAGGCGAAGGGATTTTTCCGCCTCGCTGGCGAAACCGGCCACGTCGAGCGCGGTTGCCAGGTATGCTCCGTCCCGGTACCAAAAGGCGTTGTAGACCGTGGCTCCGGGTTTGAGGATGTAGAGGTCGCCACCCGCCGGGCCCGCGCCGGCCAAGCGAGTGCGCAAAAGGATGATGTTCAGCAACGAGGTTTTGAAGAGATTGTCCAGATGGGGCACGCCCGTAACGAATTCGGCCCCTTGCCGGAGAAATGCATCCCAGCCTTTCTGCGTGGCCGCGCGCGCCGCTTGCGGCGAGATGTCCGTCACCTTTTCAATTTCGCAGGTGCAGGCTTTGTAGGGAAATCGGAACCATTTGCTGCCCGCGCCGGCGGCATGAGGCGGATAAGTGAGGGCCACGGAGCACGCGCGGTCGCTAAGCTTTTCCCGGCCGCATTGAACGTAGAACACCGCTTTCTGGCTTACCTTTCCGGCTTTCACTTGTTCCGCATCGACCGGCTGATCGAACACCCAGATGCCGTTCAGAATGACGGGCCGCGAAACGCCCGTCGACGAAGGGTCGCACTCGGCCTTAACCAGGATTTCGTTGCCCGTGGGCTGGACCACGAATTCCTCCAGCACGGGCACGCCCGAGCCCTTCATGCCCATGTCCAGCGTACGCGTCTGGTCTCCCACCGAAAGCTTCATGAGCAAAGCTCCGGGCTTGAGCGGCCAGAAAGTGAGCAACCCCAGGAAGACGTGGTAGGTCACGCCGCTCGTCACCGGAAAGCGATATTGGATTTCGGAACTCTCGGTTTCAAAAATGCTGAGGTCGAAGGCCGGATCAATCCCCGGCAGGTGCCGCGCCTGACTCGTGGCGCGTTTGGCAGGGGTGGTGAGAAAGTTGAAGCGCGCTTGCGAAACCTCCACCTTCTCCGTCGGCGGGAAGAGCGCCAGGACTTGGCCCTCGCTGAATACGTAGTTGTCCTGAACTTGAATGGAAGGCGCGAAGGGAAACCAGAGCGTGAGGCGATAGGGCGCGGCCGACTCCTTGATTTCGAAGAAGTCCATGGGGACTCCGCCTTCGTTGGCCGCGAAGGCCGTCCAGCGGAAGGGCCCCTGGGGCGCGCGCACCTCAGTCTCGACAATCGGAGCATATCCGCCGGCGAGCGACTGCGTCGCCTCCATCCCCGTCACCGGCTGAAGTGGGTCTCCTATTTCCAAAGTCATCTCGACGCCGCGGTTGATGAGTTGGCCGAATTTGTCCAGGACGCGGGCGGGGTAATCGCGGCAGCCAATCGCCGTTTGCAAATTGGTATTGTAAAAAATTGCGGGGGTGCCGGGGGGGGCCAATTGCCCAGAGCGCCCCTTGGGGTCTGAGTCCATACAAGTTGCGGGGGGCGAACTGACATTTAGTCCGACCGTGGCGAACCCCAGCGCCGCGCCTGATTTCACCAAAAACTGCCGGCGATTAGTGTCGGACATTTTGACCTCCAGATAAACGCCATATCATCGCGGCACATATTAGCGCAATGCGGGAAGGAATGTGTGGCATCATCGGGGATTCGCGGGCCTTTGCGGAATATCCACAATGCAGTTGTGCCGGGGGGGGTATCTGATGAAAAATCATCATCGAAAATCGCCAGCCGAGGCGGAAACCAAATCGCGCCACGTATCGCGCCGCGGCTTGCTGCAAGCGGCGGTGATGGCTCCTCCCCTTTTGGGGGCGTTCGCGGCGAGTTCCGGCGCGGAAGAACCCAGCAAGGCGGCAATGCAAACTTCGCGGGGACGCGCCAACGCATGGTCGTCGATTCGCCAAGCCCTGCACCAGCAAGCGGCGCAAATTAAAGTGTTCGACACGCACGAGCACATCTGGCATCAGGACCGCCGGCAAAAAGAGGCGCCGGATTTCTTCCTCCTCTTTTCCCACTACACCAGTAATGATCTGATCAGCGCGGGCATTCCGGACTCCGTATGGAAAGCCACGAGCGGGTTGCAGGACCACAACATCCCTCTGGAACAACGTTGGAAGAGTTTTGCACCTTACTGGCAGTTCACCCGCACCACAGGATACGGCCGGTGCATGCTGATCGCGGCGCGGGACCTCTTCGGCATTGACGATATCAACGAGCGGACGTTCCAAACCCTTTCCGAGCGCATCACCACGGCGAATCGCGACCCGCAGTGGTACAACACCGTGCTCAAGGTCAAGGGCGGAATCTATACATCGCTTTTGGACGACCTGGCGACGCTCCCCGGGCAGCCCATGAACTTTGATCCCAAGTTTTTCCGGATCATCGTCCGCTTGAACTACCTGGTGATGGCCGAGCCCAAAACGCTCAATCAGATCGAGGAAGCCACGGGCGTGTCCATTGGCAAGCTCGCCGATTTGGAGAAGGCTCTCGGGCAGGCCTTTGAAAACGCCGTGCAGCAGGCCCGCGGCATTTCCCCCGAGGGGTTGGCGGGAATCAAGTGCGCGCTTGCCTACAACCGGACCCTGGCATTCGATAACGTGGCCCGCCCCGATGCGGAGAGGGCATTCGAAGGGATATTCGCAAAATCGGATTTGGGTCAGCAGGAGCAGGCCACTCACAAGGCGCTTGAGGATTACATGATGCATCGGCTGGTGGAGCAGTGCGCGGAGCACGACCTGCCCATGCAGATTCACACGGGAATGCAGTCCGGCAACCGCAACCACGTGGCCTGGACAAATCCCGCGCTGCTCAGCGATTTGCTGAACGAATACCCGCAGGTTCGCTTCGATATTTTTCACGGCGGGTACCCCTACCTCGGCGAGCAGGCAACGATTTGCAAAAACAATCCGAACTGTTACGCCGATCTCTGCTGGCTGCACATTATTTCCCCCAGCATGGCCAGGTTCCATCTGCATCAATTGATTGACACCGTGCCGGGGAATAAAATTCTGGGATTCGGCGGCGACTTCCTGCATGTCGAGGGCGCTTACGCGCACTGCAAGATGGCGCGGGAGATTACGGCTGACGTCCTGGCCGACAAGGTGGAAGCCGGTGACCTGCCGGAGAATCACGCCGCCTTCCTGCTGGAGAGGATTCTCTATGCCAACGGGAAGGAGCTCTTCACCAAACGGAGTAACCAACATGGAGAATCGTAGGAGCTTTCTGAAAACAGTGATCGCGGGGTCAGCCGGCGGGACGGGTTTTGCGGCCCTCGGGGCGCGCGGGCACGAGGGCGTCGATCCTCAGGGGGCGGAAAAGGCGAGAACCGTTCCCGTCGCGGTCATCCAGTTTGACGCGGTGTCCGGGCAGGTGGACCGCAACTTGCGCGAGATGGAGCGCCTCAGCACCACCGCGGCGCAAGCCGGCGCGCGCTGGATCCTGTTTCACGAATTGACCACGTGCGATTATGTGGAGAAGGCGGAAAGGGTTGTGGAGCTCGTTCCCGAGGGGCCCTCCACGAAGCTCATGGCGAAAATCGCCAAGCGCTGCAATTGCTTCATCGCCTTCGGGCTGGCGGAAAGCCATCGCGGCCGTGTGTATGACGCGCAGGTTTTCGTGGGGCCGCACGGCTACGTGTATCACTACCGCAAAACCTGGCTGTGGCATCGGGCGAAGGACACCAGTTTCCGGGATGAGTGGTTGCGTTATGACCCGGGATCAGGGCCGGAGATTTTCGCGATTGATGGCGTGCGCGCCACGTGCTTTATCTGCTCCGACGGCGATTCGGCGCGGTGCATCGCGGAGCTCGCGGCACTCCAACCGCAGGTGGTCTTTTACCCCAACAACCGCGAAGGCTGGCCGTCGCTCGAGGTGTTCGGGAAAATGGCCAAGACCATCCAGGCGCCGCTGCTGGTGGCGAATCGCGTGGGCCGGTCCGTTATTTTCGATTGTCCCGGCGGCTGTGCGGTTTTTTCCGCCCAGGGTGAGGTCCTGGCCAAGGCCAACCGCGAGGGGCGGGAAGAGATCCTGCACTGCAAGCTAGAACTGCCCATGCACATCTCGTAGGGGCTGGGCTTGCCCTGCCCTGTATGATGGTCGGGACGACCATGAGGGGAGGGCGAGCCCTCCCCCTACGACCGCCATGGGGCCACTGGCCCGCGGAAATGAACGATGGTCGATGCGGCCATCGGGGAACGGGAAATATGACCTACGATCCGCGCATTCATCATCGACGGTCCATTCGTCTGCGCGGATACGACTACGCTGGCGGCGGCGCGTATTTTGTCACCATCTGCACCCAGGACGGGAAATTCCTTTTCGGCCAAATCGTAGAGGGTGAAATGAAATTGACCGAGGAGGGGAGCATTGTTCAGAGAATCTGGGATACATTGCCGCGGCGGTTCGAGTCGCTGGTGCTGGATACGTTTCAGACAATGCCCAACCATTTGCACGCGATTTTTGTTTTGCCGGGTCCGGGATTAGAGCCCGCCTTGGCGGGGGCCACAGGCGCCCCCATTATTCAGCCGACCCCCGAAAATTTTGTGGGCCGGTTCGAAATTCGTAGGGGTAGGGCTTGCCCTACCCTTGGTGATTCGCGGGCAATTTGCGCGGGGGGGAGGGCAAGCCCACCCCCTACGTCTGATGGCCGGGGCGACCAAGGGGGGAGGGCAAGCCCACCCCCTACGTGCTACGGGTGAAAAAAAGGGGGGACCGGAGAGCCGGTCCCCCTTTAGCTATCGCGGGGCGTGCGCATGACGCGTCCCGCTTAGAAGAGGGGAGTTATCGAGCCACGATCGAGCACCCCTTCCGCCGCCAGCGTGATCGCGGGATTGGTCAGCGGGGTGGAGAAGACCCATCCTTGCACGGAAACCACATCATTCACCTTCAAACCGAGAAACGTGTCCGGGGTAAGGGTCAACGGCAAGAAGGTAGTCGCCGAGGTTGTATCCACCGTGATATTGACCGGCGCCGGGATCGGCGGGGAGGTGCTGGCCACCGCGGTAGGCGGCACAAAGTAGTTCGGAAGCGTGCTGAGGGTTAAGCTCAGGTTGCCGGTATTGAGCGCGGCCACCGTACCGGTGATTTGGCTGGTTTCCAGCGTAATACTGCTGGCGGTGAAGGTGGTGGCGGCCGGAGAAGTGATGGAGATCGGGCTGCCCGCTCCGGTGGGCGCGGTTACGGTTCCCGGGGCCACGACGATCCGCACGGTCTGGCCGGCGAGCAGGTCCGAAATGCTCGCAAAGGTTAGCCCGTTGGGAATCACGAAGGTGCCGGCGTCAATCGCATAGGTGACGGCACTGCCAGGCGGAACGGATACCGTGGCCCGTTGCCCGATGGGGACAAGCCCGGCGGCGGAGGCCGGCGGGGGCGGACCTTTCTGGAGGATCATGTCCAAGATCGTGTTACCGTTCGAAGTGTTCACGCGGAGGATGTTGCCTTCCACCACCAATTGGCTGGCAGGCTGCACATAGGCCACCGAGGACGCCAGCAAGGTTCCACCCGTCTGGAGGCTCACGGCGACTTTGACGATTTGCTGCGTCGCCAGGCAGGCAAAGGTGTCAGTCGAGCAAACGGCGGTGGGGTAATTGTAAGTCGTGCTGCTGTTCACATCGATGGTAAAGCTCCTGCCGTCGCCGGTCTGGAGGGTGAAGGAATTCGGGGTGGTGCTGGAGTTGACGCTTTGGATCGTCCCGGTCAGTTTGCCGAGGGGCGTGACCGTCGTCGATCCCGAGGGAGCCTGCAACTGCGAAATCGTCACGCCATTCGTAGCAGCGAGATTTATGGAGAGATCGGATTGAATGACCGTATCCAGATGGATGTCGAGCTTAAACGCCAGCGGCGAGTTCGTCGCCACGGTAACCGGGAACGGCGCCGTGGAGAATGTTAGCATCAAGGAACCATCGACGGTCGGCGCGAGTTGGCACACGGAATTGTTTGCGCAGGCGTTCGCACCCGTGCCGATTGTCGCGCCCGAGCCGTTGAAGATCGTAAGCTGAGGATTGGAGAAGGTCAGGCTCAAGCTGGTGTAGGTTCCTGCCGTCACATTCTGGCTACCCAGAAATGCTGACTCCGTCTGGAGCTGGGTGACATTGACAGGGATCGGATTGGTGCTGGGCAGAAGCGAAACGCTCCCCGGTGACAGAACGGCTCCCGTGATGTTCAACTGGAAGAACAGAACCGTCACATTCTTAGGTGGGGTGTCGGTAACCGTCATGCTGACCGGCACGGTCTGTGGGTTAGTGACGACCGGATTCGAACTGGTGGAGGATTGACTGCCACATCCCGCCATAAAGAGAACGAAAACTAAGGTGGAAAGAATCAACGCTGCTCTGCGCATTTTTGCCTCCTGGCAGACGACCTGGGGAGATGAGAGACGGAAACTCGCACTCCCGATCTTAATCTTTCTTTTGACAATATACACTTCTCCTCTATAAACGGAAACCCCGAGACGGAAAAAAGTTGCTCTGGCCGCGAGATTTAACAAACATTTTACGTGGCGATGGTATCAACTTGGACGTTTTGATTCCGTAGGGGAGTTCCGGCCGACAAATGGGGACAATTTTACCCTTTTCCTGTTCGAGGTGCGCAGCGCGGCGAAGCCGCAGCCAACGCGTCTCGTAGGGGCTGGGCTTGCCCTGCCCTCGTTCCAGACCACGGATAAACTACAAGGGCAGGCCAAGCCCAGCCCCTACGAGACGCGCAGATTGCCTGCCCCCTACGACCTACCACCTACCCCCTGAAACTCGGTTAGAAAAGCGGCGTTGCCCCCGGCCGTCCGACCACAGTTTCCGCCGCGATTTTGCCAATGGAGGCACACCCCCAGTCAGCGATGCAAACCATGGGAACCACACTATACGGGAAGAGCCAGCCCTTTAAGGAAACTACGTCTCCCACTGCCAGCCCCGAAATGTTGTCTGGAGTAAGGTTCGTATAGGTTGTTGCTGAGGTCGCTTGCACATCGATATTGATGGGCGACAGGATCGGGGGTGCGCCAGCCGTCGCGGCGGGAGGGACGAAATAGTTCGGGTAGGTATTGAGTGTAAAAGTCAAATTGCCCGTATTGACCGGAGCCCACCCGCTCACCACTCCTGTGATCTGACTCGGCTCAAGCGTGATACTGCCGGCGGTGAAAGTGGTCGCGGCAGGACCCACGATGGGGGTCGCGCCGCTTGGTCCGCTCGTCGTGGTTACTGATCCCGGGACGACGACCACTGACACTTCCTGGCCCACCATCAGATTCGCGGCGGTGGTAAAGGTCAGCCCGCTGGGAAGCGTGAAGCTGTCGGAGTCTATTGCGTAGTTGACGCCGGTGGGTGGAACTGTGACGGTGACGCGTTGCCCTGTGGGAAGCGCAGTGGCGGTGGACGGCGTGGGCGGCCCTTGCTGGAGGATCAAATCCATCATCCGGTTGCCGCCCGAGTTGGTCAACTGGATGATGCTGCCTTCCACCACCGTCTGCGCACCGGGTTCCACATAGTCCACCTCGGACGCGAGCAAGATGGAGAGTGCCTGAAGGCTCACCTGGGCTTTGACAACTTGTTGTGTAGCGAGGCAGGCAAAACTATTGGTCGAGCAGACGGAGCTAGGGTAGCTGTAGGAAGTGCTGCCGTTCACGGTGATTTCAAAACTCCTGCCATCAAAGGTCTGAAGAATAAATTGATTTGAGGTAAGAGTTTGGATGGTCCCGGTCACCTGGCCGAGGCCCGGGGTGGGCGTCCCCGCCGAAGGTGTGCCCAACTGGGAAATCGTGACCCCATTCGTAGCTCCAAGATTCACGGTGGGGATACCCGAGGAATCCGGCTGGATGATTGTGTCCAAATGGATGTCCAGCTTAAAGGCCACAGGCGCGTTCGCCGTCAAGGTGATGGGAAAAGGCGCCGCGGAGAATGTCAGGGTCGAGGAAGTGACGGCTGGTGTGAGTTGGCACACGGTGTTGTTTGCACACGCGTTGGCACCGCTCCCGATCGTCGAGCCTGAGCCGTTATAGACCGTGAGCTGAGGATTTGCGAATGTCAGGGTCAGACCGGTGAAGGTTTCTCCCGGTCCCCCCGCCTGATTGCACAAAAGAGCCGACTCCGTTTGGAGTTGCGTGACATTTACGGGGATCGTATTGGTGCCGCACAGTAGCCCAATGTTGTTCCCTGACGGAGATGAGAGGAGTGAGGCTCCCGTGATGTTCAGTTGGAAGAATAGAACCGTCACCCCCGCAGGCGGCGTGTCCGTTACCGTCAGGCCGACTGGCACACCGGCTACGGGTCCATTTATCGGCGGCGGGGATGTGGACTGGCTGCCACATCCCGCCATAAACAGGACGAATATGACGAGGAAGAGAAACAACGCTGCTCTACGCATCTTTGCCTCCTGGGGCCGATGGCTCACGTCGTTAATCTCGGATGAGAGAGTACGCACTTCTTCCCTATGAATATGAACTCAAAGGGGGGGGAAAAGTTGCCCTTACTTCACGAATTAACAATAATTTTACGCGGCGTGGGAATCACCTCGGAGGGGACAATTTTACCGCTTTGGCTGGCTTGCGCAGAGCGGCATCTTGGACTGCGGCGGCTCGACGCCGCCTTTGACATCGTCCTCGGCGCTATTTCAAGGCGGC
>Ga0326728_10006411_pt1 | contig 31709 bp, 29 predicted proteins | sample MB3enrmetagenome_FD_207602 | JGI IMG/M metagenome (GOLD analysis project Ga0326728, IMG submission 207602) | Lab enriched peat soil microbial communities from McLean, Ithaca, NY, United States - MB31MN | ecosystem: Environmental > Terrestrial > Soil > Wetlands > Peat | place: USA: New York...
GACGCGCCGCATCGATTGCTGCGCCTGTGCGAACTGCTGCTCCGTCGTCTCTCCTCTGCTCTCGCACAAGGATGTCCGGAGGCTGGCCGGTCATGTGGGCATTGAGGAAACCCAGTTGATTGGGAAGTTCAGTGGGGTCTGCCCTTGAATCTTGAATCGTATGATAGAGACGGGTATTTCAAGATTCAAGGGCAGACCCTTTTTTCTTTCCCGTGAAATCGTTTAGTTGTAGGTGGCACGCCATCAAAAACTTCCTGAAATGTGGTTCCTGCCCGTGGTCAAGGAGGATCACCCTTTCTATCGGAAATTGAGGGTCCAGCCCGTCCTGTGGCCTGCCTATTAATCGAAAACCGATCGACGGCTTCTCCGTCCTTGCCTCTTACCGCGAAGGAATAGCCCTCCTTCCCCCGCGTCGCGATTGTGTAACAGAGGGAGTGACCGTTGCCTGACCCTCCCGGGACGGGTTGCCCCCCTGTCCTCCCGTCGATCACGTAGGTAACGTCGTCCTTCTCCTTTCGGTCATAAACATGGTCGTGACCCGCCACCACGAGAGAGACGCCGTTTTCGACGAAGAGCTCATGCAGACCGTCTCTCATGCTGAGATGCCTGTCGAGGCCATGGAAGGGCACCACCGGGAAGGGCGGTTCGTGGAGGAAAACGAACTTGTACCGAAACGTTCGTTGGAGCTCGGCAGTGACCCACGCGAGCTGTTTTCCTCCTATTCTCGACTCCTCGCCGGGAAGCTCGGTGCACAGAAGGAGAAAGAGGGTATCCCCTTGAGAGAAGGAGCGGTAGGGTTCAGGGAAGAGGGCAAGATAGGTCCGCAGCGACTCTTCTCCGTTTATGTCGTGGTTGCCCGGTACAAGATGAAAGTCCCTCCCTGGTCCCGTAATTTCAAGAAACCTCCTCCACTCGTCAGTGTTTCCCGGCTTGTCTATGGCATCCCCGACGTGGATTATCCTCTTTATACTCTCGTCCTCGATGGTCCGCATGAAAGACGGGTACTCCATGCGCGGGTCGCCCACGTGGGAATCGCTCAGTATGGCCCATGAGTTCTCTCGCTCAATGTCGGGCGTTGCAGAGGGGGTTTTCCCAAAAAGGGGCCGCGCAAAGGGACAAGCTCCGAGAGAGAGAATGGCGAGCGTTTTGATAAAATCCCTTCGATTCACTCTTTGCCCTCTTTTCGGAGAACCCGCGGCCTTCGGCATCGGGCCATCGGTACGTCAAAGTAATATACAGTCTGGATCGTTTCGGCGCAACTCGCAACGCCACGCTCTGCCGTTCCGAGGTGTAATGGGGGAGTAATGTGGGAGGGCTGACCGCCGAGGGTGCCGGAAGATGCCTTCCTGCAATTGCGCATGCACACCAGTCTCATTCTTTTCATGATTTCAAGCGGAAAGCGATAATTCCTAATCTCGAGAATCTGAAACCTTAACAGGCGCTCTTATCGCGCCACGAGACAACGGCAAGAAGGGCGCCTCGTGGTCGCAAGCGCGCACGGGAATACGGTTCGGCTGAAGTGGAAGGTAAATCAGTGACGATAGGACTGAACGCTCATATCAAGCCCTAAAGCCACAACTTCTTCATCACTGGGAGGGGAATCGACACGCCTCTCCAGCCATAAGGACGGGGGATGTCTTTGGTCGCATCCTGCTCTAATTCCGCCGTATTTCCCTTATAAAATGCTCTTCTAATTCTTTCGACACGTGATAAGGCTGAGGCATACCGACGGCGTAAACAACCAGTCTACCGTCTATCTCGGAATAGTTCACAGTGACCCTTTCATTGACATGAAGCCCGCCATTCGGCTTCACAGTCGAACTGGACAGGACGAAGCTCTTGTCTCCTTCGGCGCCGTTGACGACGATCCTATCGCCAGCCTGATTCATTGATGTTATCTGACCCGCGTACGCATACTTAGGCATACCGACGGACGAGGCAACCAGTCTACCGCCTATCTCGGAATAGTTCACAGTGACCCTTTCATTGACATGAAGCCCGCCATTCGGCTTCACAGTCGAACTGGACAGGACGAAGCTCTTGTCTCCTTCGGCGCCGTTGACGACGATCCTATCGCCAGCCTGATTCATTGATGTTATCTGACCCGCGTAGCTTTGCTCCGCGACTCCGGTCTGACCGCTCTGCTGATTTGACTGGACCGAGCCGGAGGTCGAGCAACCGAACGCCGTGAGCAACACCGCCACCGTAACTATTAGGCTTTTCATCTTATTCACCTCTCTTCTTATAAGGAGACTAAAGGTCTCAAAGCCCATCGTCGGGGCCCAGACTTTACGTTCACTGGCACTCTTTGAGCCCAATCCGGATGTAATCGTCGACAGCGAATCTGTCAAGGACGGCAAACGCCACAAGCGGCCGAAAAATTCTCTTATGGTCTTCTTCTGTAGGACGCAACGAACACAGAGCCTTAAGCTTTTCAATGTTACAAGCGGAAATTTACGTTTTGGCTTCTTGTTTGATAGATGTTGCGGTAAAATCACAAAGGGGGCAGCCAAATGGACCTTGATCGGCGCTGCGAGCGGCACCTTCGACGCGGTGAGATTTGTATCGAAGGCCGAAAACATCTATTTCTCTTTTACCACTTATGTCCTGCACTACATAGTTGTTGACTTTCATCATAGGAGGAAGGCATGGGTGAGGCCTGCATCTACGAAGGTGCAATGGGCGCGGTTTGCGGGATTCTACGGATTACCGCTACGAAGGGTAGAAAACCGCCTACCAGTCCAGCGCCTGCCTAATGGTTCTCGCGATCTCGCGTTTTGTGAGGGGTCTCATAACGAATGCCTTTATGACGGCAATCCTTGCGCAGTGAAATGAGCGGAGTCGCGTTGGGGTGGCGAGAGGCATGGACGTCATGCGGACTGCCTTTCGGTGAGGGCAGCTCTTTCGCCGGGCCTCTTTATCCCCAATTTCGGCCTTCGCCTCTCATTCCCTCAGGAATTGAGCGGTCTCTTCAGGCAGGGAAATGTTGATGTACATGCCCGATCCCATTTCAAACCCTGCCACGGTAGTAAGCCTCGGGACGATCTGGAGGTGCCAGTGATAGTAGTCCTCTTCTTCATCCCTCACGGGGGCGGTGCGGATGACGTAATTATAGTCCGGATCGGAAAGTTTCGAGCACAGCTTAAACAGCGTCGCCCTCAGGGTCTTTGCAAACCTCTTTGAGTCCTCCATGGAAATGAGGCCGAAGGAGGCCTGGTGCTCCTTCGGTATGATCCAGGTCTCGAAGGGGTACCGGGATGCGAAGGGGTGAAGGACGACGAAGCACTCGGTGTCCATCACGATCCTTTTCCCGAAGGCAAGCTCCTCCTGAATCAAGTCGCAATAGACGCAGCTTCCGTGGTGATCATAATGGCGGGCCGCTTCGTCCAATCTCCTCCGGACATCGGACGGGACGACGACCGTCCCGACGATCTGGGAATGGGTGTGTTCCAGGGATGTCCCGGCGGCTTCGCCGTGATTCTTGAAGATCACGACCAGCTTGATCCTGCGGTCATCCCGCAGCGCGAGATATCTTTCCCGGTAAGCAAGGAGAATTTCTTCCACCTGTCTCTCATCCATCAGGGGGAGAACCTCATTGTGGAGGGGGCTCTCGACCACCACTTCATGGACGCCCACTCCGTCCATCCTCCTGAAGAACCCCAGCTCCTGCCTCTGCAGACTTCCGTCCGAGCTGAGGGCGGGAAATCTGTTGGGACCACCCTCACCCACCATCCCGCACTATCCGACGGACCGCCGCTTCGATAGGCGAGCGACTCGTGAGGAGTGAGATGCTCGTTACCCCGGCAGAAAGGACAGCCTTCCTTGTAGCGAGGTTTTTCGATGGTCGTCGCAGGCCTGACGAAATCGAGCGGTCTCTTTGAGCGCTCCGCAGCAATGACGACCCATTCCTGCGTCGTTGGATCTTGTCTCAGCTCAGACATGAAAGCACCTCCCGAAGAAGCCTGTCGTAGTTGGTGTGCAGGAAGTTTACCCGAGTACTACCATATCAGATTGTTGTGGACTAAATCTACGTATTTGTATCAGACGAAGATACCGTATGAGTCTTTGCTGGCCGCCGCTCCTTTAGGGTCGGGACGACTTTCGCTCAATCCCGGATGACTGGTGCAAGATGGATTTCAGCAGCCCATCGAAGCATCTCTTGGAGCCTTCTGGCCCGAAGGGGCACGATCCGCCTACCGGAGACCCTATATGGACGGACTCGACGCTGCCGTCCCGTGGGGAGATAACAGACTTGATTTGTAAGAATGACTGTCACCAGTTTCCACGTGTGCTAGTTCCCGCCGCAGCTTTGACAGAGCGGGAGCGTACGATTACACTCGGTATGAGTTTCCGCCTTACGTGTAGGGCCATTTTTGGAAGAAAGAGGTTTCCCGCTGGCGATTTTACGGAGAATCACGTCGCCCGCAAGGAGGGCGCAAAAAAAGAGGGGGACGGCCTGATATGTACGAGGCGCCTTTTGGCGGTCTTCTTGCTGTTTCTCATCCCTTCGTGCGTCACCGTTATCCGCAAGGATCTGATGGAAGAGGCCAAGCGAATTCCGGACATCGCTCTCCTCGCTCAAGACCCTGATGGGTACCGGGGCGATCTCTTCGTCCTAGGCGGCACCGTCGTCTAGACGAAGTTCGTACCCGAGGGGTCGGAGATCGAGGCCGTCTTCGTGCCCATCGATCCTCAGGGGTATACTGAGGATATCGGCGCGTCTGCCCAGCGTTACGTGGCCATTTATCCGAAAGAAATGGGTGTCCTCGATCCCCTTATTTTCAAAGGCAGGAACTTTGCCATTGCGGCCACCTTCACCGGGACGACCAAGGGAACGGTAGATAAGGCGGAATACGTCTATCCTGTCTTAGAATAGTGCAGATTCACCGGGAGGCACGGTACAGGCAAGCCTATCACTACTACCCTAAAGGTTATTGGGGGCCGGGGTGGTTCGGCTACCCCTATGACTGAAAGAGTGGACCTTTCTATTCGATCCTCTCACGACCCGGGGCGACGCTCGGGAAGGAGCGGACAAAGCAAAGGCGGACCGGCGTGCGGGAGAGTTCTATTTTCTCATGGACAAATCCCTTCGGCCTCCTTACAATCCTTTATACGGATCACGACGGATCGATTTCATATGGCACCCTTGCTCCGCACCCCTATCCCTAAGACTCATGGCCCTACCCCACGGAGCGTGATCTCGAACAAGCGTACATGGACGAAGTTGGTTGGCGAGAAAGTCCCCGCTCCCCTTTCGATGGCAGCCCGGCTTTCTGTCCTCGCGGCGACGGGAAGCCAAGGCTGCCCGGTCAGGGGACCACAGGCGCTGAAAAGGACAGTCTGTGCAGAGAGGACTGGTCGGTTCGTGATTCTCATCATGGCAAGAAGCAGATCAGTTAGGAACGAAGTTCGATGAAGATCGTAGGTTTCGTTCTCCGGCGCCCCTACACGGTGGCCGGCGGTCTGATTATCATCTGCCTTCTCGCCGCGGTGGCCGTGACGCGGATGCCCGTCGACATATTTCCCCAAATCAACATACCGGTGGTCAGCGTGGTCTGGACTTACAACGGCATGAGCGCGCCGGACATTCAAGACCGCATCCTGACTCTGCACGAGCGCTCGATGGCCTCCCTCGTCGATGATATCTCGCGCATCGAAGCCACCAGCTACGAGGGCGTGGGCGTGGAGAAGATTTACCTGCACGAAGGAGCGGACGTGAGCCGCGCCGTCTCCCAGTTGGCGAGCAGCGCCCTTGTCGTGCTCAAGTATATGCCGCGCAATATCACGCCGCCCCTCGTTCTGCGCTACGACGCTACCGATGTGCCCATCATCCAGCTCAGCCTTTCCAGCAGGTCCCTGTCGGACACGAGGCTGAACGATATCGGGCAGAACACCATCAGACCCGACCTTGCCATCGTGCACGGGGCCGACGTGCCCCAGCCTTACGGCGGCAAACCCCGGGTGATCATGGCCGACCTCGACCAGCGCGCCCTGAGCGCTCACGGCCTGTCGCCGGCGGACGTAAGCGATTCGCTCCAGCGCCAGAACGTCATTCTTCCTGCCGGAGACGTGAAGATCGGCAGCCAGGACTACACCCTTGCGATGAACGCGAGTCCCGACGTCATCGACCGGATCAACGCCTTTCCCATCAAAGAGGTGAACGGGCGCACCGTGTTCATGCGCGACATCGCGCACGTCCACGACGGCTTCCGCATTCAGACCAATTCGGTTTCCGTCGACGGCCGGCCCGGGGCGCTTCTTACCATCCGCAAGACCGGGGGTGTGTCGACCCTCGCCGTCATCGACGGCATCCGCAGAGCCCTTCCCGAAATCGAGAAAGTGATCCCCAAGGGCGTCTCGGTGAAGGCCCTCTTCGACCAGTCCGTATTCGTCAGGGCGTCTCTGAACAGCGTGAAGATCGGCGGTTTGATGGCTGCGGTCTTGACCGCCCTCATGATCCTCCTCTTTCTCGGCAGCCCCCGACTCACCGTCATCATTCTCGCAACCATCCCCCTTTCCATCATCACCGCGGTGATCGCTCTGTACGTCGGGGGTCAGACGCTCAACACCATGACCCTCGGAGGATTCGCCCTCGCGGTTGGGATCCTCGTCGATAACGGCACGGTGGTGATCGAGAACATCGAGCGCCACTTCAGGCTTGGCGAAGGGCTGGAGCAGGCCATCATGGACGGCTGCCGTGAAGTCGGGACGCCGACTTTCCTTTCGACCCTTTGCATCTGCATCGTCTTCGTGCCGGTGTTTCTCATCCAGGGTACGGCCAAATACCTGTTCGCGCCGCTCTCAATGTCGGTCTGCATCGCGCTGCTCGCGAGCCTCGTGCTCTCTTTCACCATGGTCCCGGTCCTGTTCAAGTATTTGATGCGGGGGGCCGGCGCTTCTCAGGGCTCTCACGCCCGCGCCGCGCGATGGTTCGCACCCCTTGTTTCGCTGCAGCATGGGTTTGAACACGCCTTTCAGGCGTTCCGGGAGTTCTACCGCAGCTGCATCGAGTGGGCTTTGTCGCGACCTGTGGCAACCTCGGCTTTTTTCCTCGCCCTGATGGCGGCGTCACTCCTTCTCTTTCCAAGCCTCGGACGCGACCTGTTTCCCCAGGTCGACGCCGGCCAGATGCGGCTCCACGTGCGTGCGCCCGCGGGCACACGGATCGAGCAAACGCAGGAAGATTTCGCGCACGTTGAAGCGGCCATCCGCACGCTCGTCGGTTCCGGCCAGATCGACACCATCATCGACAACATCGGTTTGCCTTACAGCGGCATGAACATCGCGCTGAGCGATTCCACGACCGTGGGGCCCATGGACGGAGAAATCCTCGTCTCACTCAAGAAACGGCACACTCCCACGGAGGAGCTGGCCGCACAGTTGCGCCGGGAGCTGCCCAATCGCTTTCGGAGGCTGCAGTTCTTCTTTCAGCCGGCCGACATCGTCGACCAGGTGTTGAATTTCGGCCAGCCGGCGCCGATCGACATCCGGGTCTCAGGGCCGGACAGCGACGAAGCATACGCGTTGGCCTCACGGCTCTCTCATGATGTTGCGCGCGTACCGGGTATCGTCGACGCCCACGTGTTCCAGGTGCCGAAGGCGCCGGCCCTGTTCCTGCACGTCGACCGCGCCCTTGCGGCGCAGATGGGCCTGGATGAGAGCACCACGGTGAGCGACGTGCTGGTCGGCGTGAACAGCAGCAACCAGACGGCCCCGAACTTCTGGGTCGATCGGAAAACCGGCGTGAGCTATCCCCTCATCGTCCAGTTGCCGACGTACAAGATCGCTTCGGCCCAGGATCTCTGGTCTTTGCCCGTGACCGCTAATGGGACAGCGGGTGGGCGCCAGCTCTTGATGAACGTCGCGTCCTTCGAGCGTGGCACCGTTCCCCTTGCCATGTCGCAGCTCAACATCCGCCCGGTATTCGACGTCCACGCCAACGTCCAGGGCACGGATCTCGATTCCGCGGCGGCCGCGATCGACAGGGTGATCGCCGCCGACCGGCCGGATCCGGCCAAAGCCATCAGCGTGCGATTGAGCGGCCAGGTCGAAACGATGCGGGACGGGTATACAGAGCTGTTCGGCGGCATGGCCCTGGCCGTCCTGCTCGTCTATGTCTTCCTCGTGATCAATTTTCAGAGCTGGGTCGATCCGCTGGTCGTGCTCATGGCCGTTCCCTTCGCACTGGGCGGGGTCGTGTGGATGCTCCTTGTGACGCAGACACACCTCTCCATCCCGGCGCTCATGGGGACGCTCATGTGTATGGGGCTGACCACGGCCGACAGCATCCTCGTGGTGACCTTCGCGAATCAGCGCATGGAGGTCGGTGATGATGCGGCCACTGCCGCCTCGGCTGCGGGATATACGCGGATGCGGGCCGTGCTGATGACGGCTGGGGCGATGATCCTCGGGATGATCCCGATGGCCTTAGGGGTAGGGGAGGGGGGCGAGCAGAACGCACCCCTTGCCCGCGCCGTCATCGGGGGGCTCATGTTCGCGACGTTCGCCACCCTCGTCTTCGTGCCGACCATGTACGGGATACTGCGCCGCCGCAAGGCGCACCCAGCTTCAGGCGAGCGATGAAGGAGAGTTCCATGGAATCACACGATCACGATGCCCGCTTAAGCGAGGCTATGGAGCGGCCGCCGGCCCCAGGCGCACGCGCCGGCGGTCCCTCGCCGCCCGACCGCGCGCGTATGGACCGGCTCATGAAGCGCCTGACCGTTGGCTTGGTTTTACTATTCGTGTGCGCGTTCATCGTCGCGGAGTCGGTCCGGATTGCCGCGAGGCACCGCCTTGCCCACGAGGCGGCCGCGGCTGCCTCGGACGCGGTCGTGGTTGATGCGGTTACGGTCCGGCCGGCCGCAGCCGACCCGAGGCTCAGTCTGCCGGGCGAGACGCACGCATGGTACGAAAGCACGATCTTCGCGCGCGTTACCGGGTATGTCGCGAAGTGGAACGTCGATATCGGCGACCATGTCTCGACGGGGAAGGTCTTGGCCGAGATCGAGACCCCCGAGCTGGACGCTCAGCTCGTTGCCGCCCAGGCGAAGCTGAAGGCAGCCGGGGCTGACGTGCGGGTGCGGGAGGCCGAGGGGGAGTTCGCGCGCACCACCTATGCGCGCTGGCGCGAGGCACCCGAAGGCGTGGTCTCGGTGCAGGAGCGGGAGGACAAGAAGGCCGAGTTCGACTCCGCAACGGCACGCCTCGCCTCCGCGCAGGCCCAGGTCGCCCTCGATCAGGCCGACGTCGACAGGTATGAGGCCTTCGAGAAGTTCAAGCTCGTGACCGCCCCATTCGACGGAACCATCATCGAGCGGCGCATCGACATCGGCAATCTCGTGACCGCCGGCAGCTCGAGCGGGACCATGCCGCTCTACCGCATGGCCAAGGACGACCCCATGCGGGTCTGGGTCGACGTGCCCCAGGCCGCCTCACGCGATCTGATGAAAGCTGGCGTGCCCGTCGTCGTTGTCTCGAACGAAGCGCCAAGAAGCCGATTCGAGGGGAAAATCGTGCGCACGGCCGGAGCTATCGACCCGCAGGCACGGACCTTCAGGGTCGAGATCGATGTGCCCAATGCAGACGGAGCCCTGGTGTCGGGTATGTACGTACAGGCTCTCTTTGCGCTACCCTCGGTCGGGATGGTCCAGGTGCCGGCCTCGGCCCTGCTCTTCCGCAGCGCCGGGCCGCAGGTTGCCGTCGTGGGAGCCGACTGCTGCGTGCACCTGCGCAGCGTGGAGATCTCCCGGGACGACGGCGCGGCTGTTTTGCTCTCCTCGGGCGTTTCTTCCGGCGAGCGGGTGGTGCTCAACCTGAGCAGCGAGGTTACCGAAGGCCAGAAGGTTGTGGTGAGCGAAGGCGGCGGTTGAGCCACGCCACTTCCCGTAGAAAGTTTCCAATGAGGTTCTATGGATTGAGACTGCGCGAGAGAGCTGGGTGCAGTCCTTCAGTGAAGGCCCCGTGTGGCCGTTGGTCGTGAAGGGCTTACCCTCTATCCGCTAGCCTGAGCCTTACCGCGTAGGGCCGGCAGGGAAAGCACCCGATCTCATGAAGGCGTTTCCCTGTCCATTCCGCCCTCGTTGCTTGCGTCGAGTCGGCTCCGATTTGCCGGCAGCAACAGCCTCACTTCCTCCCGGCCTTCACCCGGAGGCGGTCGGCTTCAGCGAGCTTCCTTCTGACATCGCTGTCGCCTAGATGGATGACTCGCCCGTATTTCCCTGGTTTCTGCGCGGCCCCGCCTCCCTCCGAGCTGGAACACAGAGATCAAGAATAATCGACAAGAACGTTTAAACAAGCCAACTCCATTTTGCCTGAGAACCTGGTACGCGGTGCCGCCGATTTTCTAATTCAAATCCAGACTGCATCTATCAGCAAATCACCGTCACCCGCTCGTACGTGATGAGGCCGATCTCCCCCAGCCCCTCAAGAGCGGAGAGAAGCTCGTCGATCTTCTGTTCCTTGTCGACTATCTCAACGAGCACCGGGAGGTCTTCCGAAAAGAGCACGTCGGCAGTATGAAGGCGGGTCGAATGGCCGAAACCCTCTGTGCCGCGTACCACCATGGCCCCGGCGAGGTGCAGCCGTCGCGCTTCGGCGATAATCGCGTGGTAGAGCGGCCGATCACCATGGCGCTTGTCCTCGCCCAGGTAGAGACGCAGGCGCACCGCCTCCTGTTTGACGTCCATCGAATCTCTCTGGCATATCGTATTGTATCTCACCATAGAAGCTCCTCCACGGGTCATCACCACATCAGTCTTCGCGGTCGACGGCAAGCAGGCGTCTGAAGGCCGCGACGATCGCCGGCTGCGGCTTGCGGATCGGGGGAATGGACTGATAATTCTCCCAACCGCCTCCTAAGGCCTTGTACAAAGCGACGAAGGCATCGGCCGTCGCGGTCTGGGCAACGGCATACTGATCCTCGAGCACGTATTCCTGACGCTCTGCATCGAGCACGTTGAGAAAGTCAGTCAAACCCCTCTTATATCGCTCCGATGCATACCCCTCGGCCTGCTGACTCGCCGCGATGGCGTCGCCGAGATTGCTGAGCCGGTCCCTCTGCGCGGTGTACGCGCTCACCGAGGTATCGACCTCGCGCACGGCGTTGATGATGGCCGCCCTATAGGCGACAAGCTGCTCGCGCATCCTCAGGTCTGCGACATCGACCAGGGCATCGAGGGCGCCGAAGTCGAGAATGTCCCAAAACGCGAAAGGACCTGCCGACCAGATGCTCCCACCTCCGGAGGCAAGGGCAGGATACTGGACACCCGCGCCCGCGCTTATACCCACGTGGGGGAAAAGGTCAGCCGTGGCCACACCGATACGGGCAGTAGCTCCGGCAAGCTGCCGCTCCGCCTCCCGGATATCGGCACGCCGCCGCAGCAAGTCGAGGGGCAAGCCTGCCTGCACTTCCGGGGGGATGGGGGGTATCGCCTGAAAGGTATCGAGCTCTTTCACCATCGCCTCGGGGTACTGACCGAGCAAAACCGCGATAGTGTACTGGGCTGCCTTCACCTGGGAGACGAGAGGCGCGAGCTGTGCCTTGAGGGTGGCAAGCTCTCTCTCGGCAAGGGTGAGGTCGAGAGCATTGGTAAAGCCACCCTCGTAGCGCGCCCGCACGAAGGACAGCGTCTGCTGCGCGGTGTCGACGCCCCTGCGCGCCGCGGCCAGCTCCATTTGCAGCCCCCGCATATCAAGATAAGCCCTCGCGACATCGGCGATCACGGTGACGATCACCCTGTTCCGCGCCTCGGCGGCCGCCTGGGCATCGTAACGGGCCTCCTCCATCTGACGACGGAACTTGCCGAAGAGGTCGATCTCCCAGCCGGCATCGAAACCGGCCACCTGTTGAATATGGTCTATGCCTGAGGAGCTCGTCGCCGCCGTCAGGGGCGGGGCAACCCGACCGCGGGTCAAATCGCTGCCTGTCCCAAAACCCTGAGATGCGCTCAGCCCTGCACGGGGCAGCGCGTAGCCGAGGACAACTGCTTCCTGGGTTCGCGCCTCCTCAAGCCGGTCGAGGGCGATCTCAATGTCAGGATTCGACCGGATCGCGCGTTCGACAATCGAGTCCAGTTCGGGGTCCCCTAAAGAACGCCACCAGACGCTCGCGTCGACAAACGGCACGGGACCCCCCTTCACGCTTGAGAATTCTAGGGAGGTTGCCGCGTCGAAGGTATCCGGAAGCGTCACCTTGGGAGCATGATAGTGAGGCCCAACCGCACAGGCGGAAAGCATCGCGGCGAATGCAAGGGCCGGGAGGTATGTCGGACGGTTCTTTGCTCCTCTGCGCATGTATTTACTGCCTCCGCACGGCAGCAATGCCCCCTTGAAAAGACCTTCTGCCTTGTCCTTCCGTCCCTTGCTTAACAACCTTCCAGTTTCCTTTTCCTGACTGTGCCGTCCCGCTGCCCTCCCCCAATTCATAGAGACCTCCTCCGCCTCATGACGCCGAGGTCATCGTCCTCGTAACGGACGGAGCCGCCGCTCCGCTGCCTGCTTTGGCTCGTGCAAGTCCCTCATTGGTACTATAATGGTAGGCCCCTTCAAAATCAGGAAGTCTTTGAACCTGACGCGGAAGAACCCCGCTTCACGTTTTTTGCATTAGGAAGAAAAGGCTTCTATGGTCAGATGCAAAGAGCAACCGTAACTGGAAATAATGAGTCAAGGTATTGGCCAAGGATGGGGTACATTCGACTTTGTGCGAATGAGCCCGTCAGTCAACCTTCCTGTAGCTCCCCGGTAACCAATCTGAGCTACTTTGCCGATATCTCCGAAAGAAGATGCTCAAAGCGGAGAAGGTCGCCCAAGAAATCGCCTGCACTCGTCGCATTCGGTTCCATCTTCAAGCGTCTTTCACTCCTGAAGTCATCTCGCGGAGACGACGCTCCGGTATCATAGGGCCCCTTTCCTTGACAATTCTCTGTCTCTTTCCTCAGGCTCTGGGGCGGAGCCCCCCTTCTTTCAGTACGCCCTACTAGTCAAGCGACAGCTATGACCTTCGACCTCTCTTCACTATTACCAATGAAAAGGGAGCAGCTCAACAGTAAAATCGTGGGTGAGGAGTACAGGAAGGCGTGCATGCGCCGGCATTGCATGGTTGTTATGCGGATTACACCTAAAAAAGCATCCCGATCATGGTAGTCCTGCAGTGGAGCATGCCATAGCTGGGATGGCCCCGATCAATGGAACGAGGAAACATTCACGGTTGCTGTGCCACGTGCAACCGGGCAGAGTGTCGTAGATGAAATGTGAACCAGACTCTCTTGTCGAGGAGGCTCTATAGGCGGTCTTTTCTTCTCATGGACCCCTTGCGCATCTTTCCCGGGGCCTCGTCGCTTGCAGTGCCACCTTCCCTTAGGGGTCTTCCACATAGCATTGACAATGACAAAAACCGACTTATCTTATGAGGGAAAACAGCACAACCGGGGTTTAGTGAATCGTTACGAGAAAAGGGGACGCGTATGAAGACAAAGTTGGCAAACGTAAGTTACCTGCTTCCGAGTTCCGTAGTCCTCTTGAGCGCCGGGAACGGAACGAAAACGGACGTCATGACCGCAGCGGCCATGTTCGTTTCCGAGAACCCACCCCTGTTCGTGGTGAGCGTTGATAAACACCACTTAACTCACGCTCTCATAGAGGAGACAGGGCAGTTCGTCCTCAACGTGGCTTCCACCGAGCAGGTGAAACTTGCCCGTGACTTGGGCTCAGCCCACGGCGAGAAGGTGGACAAGTTCAAGAAATTTGCCATCCAGACGGAAAAGGCGGCCATGGCGTGTGCCCCTCTTATCAAGGGCTCCTACGCTTCTGTCGAGTGTGCCGTGATCACATCCTTTCCCGCGGGCAACTACACTGTCTACCTTGGAAACGTGATGGAGTTCACGGTAAACAAGGTCCTAACTCCTCTCGCATGGCACCTCAGCCGGTATTATGGAATTAAAGATGAAGTGAAGTAGATCCCCATGCGCAACCCTGCGGTTTGGAGCCTGACCTTGGGGAAGAAGGAAGTGCTGGTGGTCATATCTCACCCGTCCGTTCACGGATAGAAAATGCATATTTGGCCGGACTGCATACCCTGCATTCTCAAGATGTCGTTTGAGCTGGCTCGTCTTTCTATGAAAGAGGAGGGGCCGGTCAAGGCCTTCATGAGCGAGATCCTTGGCATGCCGGGTCTGAGAGGGGAAGAATGGAATATTACGGCCCCCGAGATCGTAGGGAAGGTGGTGGCCAGATTCGCACAATTAACCAACGAACCAGATCCTTTTAAGGAGATCAAGGCAGAACAGAACAGGAAGGCACTCGATCTGTACGAACGGGCGCGGGGGCACGTTGAGGGGAGCAGAGACCCATATCTCACGGCCCTTAAGCTCGCCATATCAGGTAATTCTATTGATGCCATGGTAGGCGTAACGGAAGGCCCATCGGACAGTGAGTTTGATGATCACGCAAGCCTGACGGCCGAGGGCGCCGAGGGCTTGCGGAACAGAATAAGGAAGGCCGACAAGATCGTTTATCTTCTCGATAATTGTGGAGAAATCGTGTTTGACAAGCTCTTCCTTGGGGTGCTTCAGGATGGGCGAGACCTGGACATAACCATAGTAGCCCGGAGCATCCCAGTCTTGAACGACGCAACGCCGGCGGAAGCGACATCAGTCGGTCTCGACAAGGTAGCGCCGGTTGTCGGGAACGGTGTCGCCGTTCCCTTTCCGGGAACAAGACTCAACCTCGTGTCCGACGAGGTGCGCGAACTCCTCACGCGCGCCGATCTCATCATATCGAAGGGCGTGGGCAATCTGGACAGCCTCACGGAAGAACGGGAGCTGAAGGGCAGAGTCTCTTTCCTTTTCCACGGGAAATGCCGCCCTTGCTGTGCGCCTCGCATGGTCCCGCAAGGGACCCTTGTCGTTGATAACTGCTGACCGAAACACTTGCGCACCCATGACAAGGTCGTCGCCCCTGCTCGCTGGTTCTTGCCGACAGATCGATCCCGAAGACCTGCGACCGGAAGGTCCGTTCGGAGAATTCACGGGCTATCATACGGACGAGCTGATCAGGCCGATTCCCAAGCCCGCCCTTCAAGTGAAACAGATTTACCGCAGGAATAATCCGATCCTCTGGGAGACGAGCGCAGGGAGACCCGTCACGGACAACCATATGCTCCTCTCCTTCATACAGAACGCAATGTTGTGGGCCGAACTTGCCAGGATGCAGATCCCGGGCATCAAATCCGTCTATATGCCGCCCGAAGCCGCGGGCCGCTTCTGGTCAATAGTGTCCGTTGAGCAGATGTACCCCGGTCACGCAGAACAGGTGGGCGCAGCAGTTGCAGCGACCAATACCGCTTCCTATTGCTGCAAGGGTATAATTATCGTCGATCACGATATTGCCGCAGATGCTCTGCCTCGTGTGTGGTGGGCCCTCGGCACCCGGTTCAATCCGGCCCGCGGCACCCGGATCCTCAGCAGGGGGAGATCCACACCCCTGGATCCTGCCCTCGATCCCGCTGGCGATAAACTCCTCACGTCGCGAATCATTCTAAATGCGACCATACCTTTCGAATGGAAAGACAAGCCGACAGAGGTTAAACTGTCACGGCATATTGTCAGTAAAGTAAGGCAGCGGTGGGCGGAGTACGGAATTGACTGGAAACTTCTTCTCCCTTGCCCTTTAGCTGCCCTGAGTAGGCTTTGAGATTGTTGGGGAACAAACATCTTCGATCACATCCGCTTGGCCGCCAGAGCGTTTGCCGGACTGAAGCATCAGAGGAATCATGCCCAACTGTCAACAAAAAGCAAGCGTGTCAGATTCCTGCGGGGCCTCTACCTATCAGAGGCATCATGCCCAATTGTTGATAAAGAGCAAACGTGTCATACTCCATCCATGCCTCTGCCTCCTTGCCTCCTGAAAAACGGCTTAGAACATTCCCGGTCGCGGTCACCCGCTTGCCCGTCGGCGCAATCCCTCTAAGGTCGCCTTTGTGCGTCCCCGTCAAAGTGAAACGGTGTGCCACGTAGTCCCCTTCGGCGACCACATTCACCAGCGTGAACTGCAGGTCCGGGAAGGCAGTTCGCAGCATGGCGAGGTATTGCCCGAAGCCTTCGGACCCTTTCAGCTCAACCCCACCAACTCCGTGGTACACATAGTCGGGCGCCACGACCTCATTCAGCACCGCGAGTTTTCCTTCGTTAATTGCTTCTTCGTACAACCGCCGTAAGGTTGCTTTGTTCTGTTCCGTTGACATGGCATATCCTCCTTTGGTTTAGACACTCGGGCACTCTCACGTGCTTTCCTGGGTAATCAGCTATCGGATATGGCCTCCTCTCGTTCGGGCATCGAGTGTTGCAATAGTTTCGGGCTCGTCCTCGTCAGGGAGGCGGATACAGAGACGAACCACCCTTTTCCTCTTTCACGAGAAAAAATGATCATTGGTGTTCGGGCTCTCGTAATGCCGTCTAGGGGTAATCATAATGGGCATGTATTGTTCTTGTCAAGAAACGGTATGGGCTCAAGAAAAATATCTTGTCCGTGGTGGGGGCCGATCTGGGTGCGCGTTATCGGATTCTCAGAATTCGTTCGCCGAAACAGTCGGCTCCCGCTGATGCTCCCGTTACTTTGTTGCGGTAATGCGTTGTTCGCTGATCTCCGCTCACCGCCTGAGTAGTAGGTGTAAGCTTTAACTAACTGTAATAATTACAGATACACGCTTCCACCTACCAATGGCGTATTTTGGATAGGACTGAAAAATCACCATTTGCGAAAGAAAGAGAGTGTGATGATCTCCAGCTATTGGACTCTTTTGTACACCGCCGGCAGGTTGGTCGCCAATAGCGAAAACGCCAACCACTTTCCCATGGAGTTTCTACGGGTAAGGAATGGCCAGTGGTGTGTAAGGTTTGTCGCCGACTAAGCGATTCAGTGCGCCAAGTTGCAAGTCAAAACCCGTATCGTCGCGCGCTACCCATTCTGTCGCAATCTTGCCGTCTTTTATCTCGAACAGAGCCATCGCATCCCATTTTATGGTGATCTCCTTGGAAATAGGAATCGGTTCAGCGGGAAACGGAGGGCTCTGGTGAGTGAACATAACGGCAAACTTGGGAGGCACGGCTCCACGGTTCAGCTTAATGGTATGCGTAAAATAGCCGATGACGAGATCGCCCTCCGCCACCAAAACGTGGAGGTCGGTCTTCATACTCTTCGTGGCTCCTGCGGCAACTGCCGGCAGTATACTGTCCGGTTTGGTCGCTGACAGGCCCGGGAAATACTGAAGTGCATCATCAGCGAAAAGCTGATGAAGAGTCTCGGTAAGTTTGGCAACGTGTTGCTCCCAGGTCTCGTCTTCAGCCTTCGAGTCCGTGCCCGCCTTGTCGACAATCTCCTTGAAATATCGCTGGACGATTACCTTGTTATTCTTCAGCTCTTTAGTTTCTGTTGATTCTGGTTGACCGCCAAAAGCAAATTGACAAGACAAAAGAAATGAAAGTAGTGTCGCCATTACAAAACAAGAGTGCCGTCCCATAGTATTACCCCCCTATTGATATGCTTCATTATGAATCCCAAGCAAAGAGGAAAGCAGAGCTGGCCTCATTTCTTTTTCGGGTATCCCACCGACTGACCCAGGGTAATCTTCTGATCGGGCCGCAGTTGCATCGCTTTGGCGAGGGCCGTTGTGTCGATAAACGCCCGAACGACCGTCGCCAGTCCTTCTGAGGCGCAGTACAGGTAGACGTTCTGCGCGATCGTCCCGGTATGGGCACCGGCGAAAAGGAGCTTGGCTTCATCCGGAGACCTGCCGGTCATCTTCCCATACGCGCCCATCACCTCCTTGTTCTCCATTTTCGCGAAGTCGGACACGTAGATGAGGTTGACGGGGGCTGTCTTGACATAGTCCTGGGTACCGGCCAGTCCGCGGAGGTCTTCGGAGCTGATGCGCTTCAGTTGGCTTGCCTTCGCATCGTAGAGGTAGAGGCCGTCGGAAAGGATGACGTAGACGTCGATGTCCTGCCAGTTCATCCCCGAGGGGGCGGTGCGCATGCCGTCGGGACGGTTGATCCCGAAGCCGGCCCAGAGGAGATTCGAGAGAACTCCCACGGGCAGGGGGTCGGGACTGAATTCCCGTGACGAGTACCTCTTCGACAACGCCTGCATGAGCGGGATGCCGCTGCCGAGGTCGGGTTTCGCAAGCTGAATGGACTTTGTCTCCTGAGCTGGGACGACAGTCGCCGTCATAGCCACTATGGCTCCTGTGACGGCCAGTATCGTAAGAACCTGCTTGAGATTCGTGCGCTTTGACATGGCTCCACCTCCTTCTTGGGTGTCCCGAACCACGAGTGATTCTCTCACAACACCAGCAGTCCGGCTTTATGAGCAAGAGCCGGGGGGAGTCTTTCAGCCCCCGGGCTTGGACTATACCTGGAGCGTTGGATCAAATGGTTGCACAGCGGCATAACACTCCGTGCGAAGAAGGCTATGCGCTGCCGCAGGGTACTATGCCGCCCTGGTGCTTCTCGGACTGGGGTTGTTTTCCTCACCGCCCCTTTCTTGCCACTCGGGCCTCTTAGTGCTGCTTATATAGGATGAAGGTGGCAGTGCATGACATCTGTGCTTCAGGCTTGGGCTCTAACGGTGCAGGGCAAATGTAGAGAGGAGGCACAAATGTGTGGGGCACACCAGTATCAAACAGGGTGAGGACGTTTCCATCGGGCGAAATATGCCCTATGTTGTCGAAACCCTTCATCACGGAGGGCGGGCCTGAAGCTGGCTCCATCTTGACAGTACCTGGCACATCTTTCATGGTGAATGTGCCATCGGGAGCGACTGTATAGGTGATCTTCATGCTGTCTTTCGATTCGCCGGTCACGCTCGGCCAAGGGACCGTGGCACTCGTGTTATTGAATATGACGCTCCGGATGGACTCCGAAGCGGTTCCCGTGCCGTCTGGCTCGAAGGTCACCACCATCGAATGACTGTCATTAGATATTGCCCATGCCCCTGTACCCCATCCTCCATTCGGCCCGGCAGGGACTTGGGGTACGTTACCGGCGCCAAATCCGCATACCGCGAATAGGCAGGTGCTCGTGCCTGCGCCAACATATTGACCTTGTAAGGCGTGAGGAGGCGAGGTAGTACTTGCGCATGCGACCACTATAAGCGGCGCTATGATGGTGACCATAAGGAATGCCAGTTTTTTAACATTTCCGTTCATGATTGAACCTCCTATTAGCTGCGTATTAAGGCCGCTTCACTATGTGTTGTTCGACCGTGATAGTAATCCTCCTTCTCCCTACTTCGATTGGCCCACAGAACATCACCTCCTTTCTCATCCTTGTCCTCTTTGTAAAGGATGCGGTGACGGTTCGATCTCCTCTGCCGTTCCTCCGTGGTCTTGAAAGAACTCTTCTCCCCTATCTCGACCTCCCCGGCTACGCCAAGAAGAAGGTCCGGTTTGTCCGGCGAAGCATATCGGCACGACTAGGCTGCGAACCACGGCGCGACCCACTGATCTTCCTGTCATGAAACCATCGTAACGTGGAGCGTCTTACAAAGCGGTCACATAGGAAAAGAAACTTGTGGGCTGTCGAAGTATGACCGGAGCGTGCTTCTTTAGGAAAAGGAGTGAGGGAGACGTGAGCAGAGGCGCCGTACATCAGGGACTCCTTTCGCGTACGAGAAGGGTCCGTCATTGATGCCCTTGCTATCTTGTTGGAGGTCTACTATCGATAGTACAGGCGATCATCGTACCTGTCAAGAAACACCCACGGTCGTGAAAACAATCTTTTGCTTAAATGGCTCAGGCCCGATGTACCGGGCTACGCCGGCCCTCACCGGGACCACCCAGGGATGCACCTGGTCGTGTCTCTCGCGGGTGGTGGAGCCGCCTACGGGGCGCGAAGGACCATCGTCCGGGCAGTACTTCGTGCCGCAGCGGGCTTCTCCGCACGTATACACGGGGAGCCACGGCAAGAGGTCCCCTTCTTTCACCTCACGGCCGCATTGGGGACAGGAGTTCAACGTACACAGGTGTTCCCTCTTTCCCGTGCACGGTGTCCCTAGATCCTTTCTTTCTCGTGACCGTGTCAGGTACCGGATCTTTCTTTGCCAACAGAGAGGCTTCGTCCGGCCGCCCGAGGTGTTGAGAGACCCCGGCGCCGAACACGAAGGGCTTCACCGGCGCGAGGTACGTGGCGAGCAGCGGGTACCGCTGCATGCCATAGGGAATGAACGTGAGCAGTGCCATGAGGAGAAGAAAGATCACGCCTTTCATGGTTACCCTCCCTGATGAGGTATCGATGGTGCCTCCGTGTGGGGAGATCATCATCGGGGAGTCGGGCCTGCTAACCCGGCCATAAGAAGAGCATAGCAGGGGGAGGATGACAGATTGGTCACAGATTGAGAAATGGTCACGGATCTTCTTGAGGCTAGGGCGACCTCAGCCCCATGCAGGACGATCTTTCGCCAGTTCGACAGGGGGAGGCTTTCTTTCACCAGAGAGACCCACGTGATTCCGCGACATGCCCAAGGTGGCCTCGGCTGTCCTGTCCGGGATCGCCGCTGGGGTTTGAAATCTGCACCTTTAGTGATGATGGGGGGGTGAAGGGAGGAGAAAGACTCAGGTAACGAAGTCACCCACGAGTCCTTACTCTGAGACAACTCTGAGGGGCGACGATTACTGGTAGAAACATCCATGATCAAATGAAAAGGGAATTCATTGTAACTTCTTTTCAGTTACTTCAACCCCGCCTTGCGCATGGCCTCTAGCCTGCGCCTTTGCTCCGCCTGATCTTTGAAGGGCAAGACCACCTTCTGGTTAGGACCCACGGAGAACGTGGGATCGATCCTGAGGACCTCTGCCGCCTCCTTCCTTGCCTCGTCCTCCCTGCCGCTCAACACGTACGCCGCCGCGAGGTACAGGTGTGCGAGCACCTGATCCGGCTGTTTTTCAGTTACCCCTTTCAGTATCCTGATTGCCTCCTCGTAGTGGTGCATGGCGGTGTAACTATATGCCAAATTAAATGACCAGATCGGCGGGGGACGGGGGCTGAGACGAAAGGCTGTCTTATAGTTAGGGATCGCATCCTCATAGCGTCCGGCATAGGTCAAGAACATGGCCAGGTAGCCGTAGCCATCGGCTAAGCCTGGCTCAAGGGCGATGGTGCGCTGGCCCTCTGCGACGCCTTTGTCCAAATCCTTCTTGTACATTACGCTCGCCCAGCCCAGGGCAATATGAGACCAGGCCGAGGAATCGTCGAGGGCAACAGCCTTTTCCGCGAGTCCGTAAGCCCGTTCCAGAACTTTCTGAGGGTTGTCATAGACTCCTAAGGTCACCTCAGCGCCGAGTTCCATGGAAAGTTGACTATATGCCTGTGCATACCCCGGATCGAGGGTAATGGCCTCTTCAGCCAATTGACGGGCTCGCGCCAGCTTCTCCTTGTTATACATTGCCATTTGCTCATGTACCTGCAATACCTTCAGATAGGCCTCCAGGTTTTTCGTACCTCTCCCGAAGGTACGCGCGCTTTCTCCCTCGGTCAGATTCACCCGCAAGCTTGTCAGTACCTTCATGGTGACATCGTCTTCTAAGGCGAATATGTCTTTCAAGTCACGTTCGTATTGCTCGGACATAAGGTGGTTGCCGGTGAGGGCGTCAACCAGTTGGGCGGTGATTCTGACCTTCTCCCCCATCTTGCGTACGCTCCCCTCCAGCACATACTGAACCCCCATTTCCTCGGCGACCTGTTGGACCTTCACTTGCCTCCCCTTGTAAGTGAATGAGGAGTTCCGCGCGATCACAAAAACGCTGCTCAGCTTTGCAAGGGCATCGATGATCTCCTCAGCGAGCCCGTCGGCCAGATAGTCCTGCTTGGGGTCGTCGCTCATGTTGGTGAAGGGCAAGACCGCGATGGAGGGCTTGTCGGGTAGGGGAAAGGCCATCTTTTCTGGGGAAGCAACCGGAGTGGGCCTCACATAGAAACGCCAGGCCGCAAAGATCGCGACTATCAGGATCAGGACAATCCCCAAGGGGAGAGCCAGCCTCCGCCATGGTCGTGCCTTGACCCCTTTCCTTGAAGCCACCTCGGAGACGGTAACTCCCGGCTCCATCAGAATGCGATATACCCTCACCGGCTCTGCGATGTTTTTGACGGTCTGCTCTCCACGATACTCATAACTGAAAGCCAACTTGTTCTTGACCTGGTCATAAGCGGTCCCGGATAGGCAGATACCCCCTGCTTCAGATAAGTTCTCTAGTCTCGCGGCAATATTGACCCCGTCGCCGAAGAGCTTGTTGCCCTCCTCCACCACATCCCCGAGATTGACCCCAATGCGAAATTCCATCCGGCGGTCTTCCGGGAGCTCCTTGTTCCTGTCCTTAAATTCCTCCTGAATCTCCACCGCAGACCGGACCGCATCCACCACGCTGGCAAACTCCGCGAGCACGTTATCTCCCGGGGCATCCACCACCCGGCCACGATAACGCTCTATGAGGCTCGCCATCGCCTCTTTGTATGCGGTGAGGGTCCGGATGGTCTCCTCTTCGTTCTCGCCCATGAGGCGGCTATAGCCTTTGACGTCTGCACTGAGAATGGCGGTGAGTTTGCGCCTGAGGTCGTGGGGGGTCATGTCTCCTCCAGCGGCTCGTTACAAGAACGGACACTTGCCAGAAGATGTCATGTACTGTTTCAAGGATACCCGTCTTGGACAAAGAGATCAACAAAAACTATTGATTACTCTTGGAAAGAGAGCGTTTTTTCGTGTCGCGCCTTCGCCCGATTACAGGAAGGCTGCACGCAATGCCCCCCGCGCATCCCAGGCCCGAAGTCCCGGCTACCTCTGCCTCTTCGCAGCTGTCTCTATGAGATCAACTGCGCTCTCGACCCCATGTTCTTCCCGCATGACTCGTCCCAACTCCTCTGCCCGCTCCTTCATTCCTCGCGTATGAAGGACGGAATCAATCGCCCGAGAGAGCTTCTCCGGTGTGACGCTTCGTCTATCAAGGACCGGCGGCGCTATCCCGAGGCGTCTCAGTTCCTGCCCCCAAAACCGTTGGTCGAGAAAGTGCTGCACTACGACAGAGGGACAACCTGAGCGTGTCGCAGCGTGGGTCGTCCCTGCGCCGCCGTGATGGATGACCGCTGAGCAGAGGGAAAAAAGGTAGTGGTGCGGTGCCTTGTCGATCCTGTATATGTCCTGATGGTGCGGGATATCCCGGATGTCCCCCCATCTCGACTGTACGATCGCCCGCACACGAGCTCCGAGAGCACTGTCAACGAGGAGCTTCGTGATCCTGCCGGGGTCCGGATCAAGGGACAGCATGCTCCCGAACGTCATGTAGACCGGGGGAGGCCCCCCACGGAGAAACGCGCGAAGGTTCGCAGGCATCTGCCATGGGTCATCCTCCTCCTCGATGTTGAAGAATCCGCACACGTAGTGCCGTCCAACCCAATCCGGCATCTGGTCGCAGAAGACACGGCTCACCGCGAGAATATTCAGGTCTTTGGCGTAAAAGATGTCGTCAAGGACATCCCGCGAGGGCTGGAGGCCTTCTTTCGTGCACAAGGTGTTTACCTGTTTCTTGAAAGCTACGTTGACGATACCCTTGGCCAGTGCCCACCAGACCGGGTTGAACCACTCGCCCGGGGTGGGAAGACCGAAGGGGGCCTTGAATCGCGTCGGTACCCCCAAGTGGTTCAGCGTCACCGTCACATACGGTGTGCCCACCTTGTCAGCCGCTGTCTTCAAGGGATGGACGACGAAATGGCCGACGAGGACGTCGTTCGACTCGGCAAGCTTCTTCGAGTGAGCGTACATCTTCTCGACGAGTGGATCAAAGAAGAAACGGAGCACGACTCTCAGTTGGGTGAAGGGGTCCCGGGACCTGAGCAGCTTTCCCATGATGTCGAGGATGACGTGTCTCTCCCACTCCACGGAGGCCGTGTGAATGATGCGGAGGTTTCTTCTGCCGGCCGTGGAGTAGTCTTTGCCGTCGACGCTCGTAATGGCGAGAGACACCTCGTGCCCCTTGCGCGCGAGGCCGTTGGCAAGGGCGATGAAGGGGCGAATGTCCCCGTCGCTTCCCCACGTCTGAATCCCCATTCTCATGCAAACTTCTCCGGATCCGAAGGATCCTAGATTTTTCGGCGGGTCAGCATCACGCAATGAGAGCCTGCCTTCCTCAAGCATAGCATGGTTGACACTTGAACTGTTTTGGCAGTATCGATAGTATCTCGGCTGAGGATAATAAAGAAGCAGCGGGGAGTGCCCACCTCCAATTTGGACGTGCTGCGGGTCAGCACATGCTATCAATTACCGGAGAGAAACAGCGACCTTTCTCGACGGTAGGTGAAGGCGCTTTTCCGGGAGGGCGAGCCGGCGAAAGTACTTGCCGCAAGGGGCGATGTTTTCTACAATGGTATTGCGATCAAGCAGAAGTGACAACTACCTGACATCAAAGGAGCTGCGAGCATGGACTGGAGAATACCCCTCATCCTCACGACTGCAGTTATGTCCGTCTTCTCGCTGATCTCGCCCCTCGCCCGTGCTCAGGATTCCACGCCGCCAACCGGGGACCAGGCGCGCTATTCAGTCCTCGATCCGCGAGGTGATCTGCCCGAGGTAGAACTCGTACCTCTCGCCCCCCGGGTCCCCGACCTCGACGGTAAGACGGTCTACATCGTGAACTCCTGGGAGCGGGGCAGCGGCTTCGACGCCATCGTCACAAAGGCGGAGCAGGCCCTCAAGAACCGCTTTCCTCACGTCACGATTGTGCACAAGGTGAGGGGGACGGCTTACTACACCACCGATGATCCAAAGCTATGGAACGAAATGAAGACCAATGGTCAGGCCTTTATCTACGTCGTCGCTCCTTCCAGCTCCACCACCCATTACGCCATCGCGTGGTCTTCGGGACTCGAGAAGATGGGGCTTCCCGGCGTCGTGCTCCTGTACGACACCCTCGTCCATGTCGCGAACGGCACGCGGGAGCGCCTCGGCATCCCAGTCCGCTATGTCGCTGCTCCTTTCCCGTCCGACACAATGACCGACAAGCAGCGGTCGGATGTCGCCGATTCCCTTGTTACGGCGTTGACACTCCCCCTCTCCGCGGACGAGGTAAAGACGGGGAGGTACGCACCGCCCAGGCCGCCGAGAATTGCCCGCACCGGGACCCTTGCGGAGATACAGGACTACTTCTACAAACAGGGCTGGACCGATGGCCTGCCAATCATTCCGCCGACGGAGAAGAATGTCGCCGCGATGCTGAAAGGCACCTCCCATCGGCCGGATGAGGTGGTTCTTCCCACAATGGTCCCCGAGAAACTGCGGGTGACGGTGGAGAAGGTGGCGATCAACGCGGTGATGGCAGGGTGCAAACCGTCCCACCTGCCGGTCCTTCTCGCCGCCGTAGAGGCCTATGCCAAAGGGAACCACGATTCGCGGGTCCGCTCTACGGGCTCGTTTTCCTTTCTGCAGGTCGTGAATGGCCCGATCCGGAAAGAACTTGACATGAATGACGGCACCTCCGTGGTGGGGCCAGGCAACGAAGCGAACTCGACAATGGGACGCGCCCTCCGGCTCTTCATCGGGAACTTGGGAGGGGGGAGGTTCGGGATCAACATGATGGGCGTCATCGGAAATGCAAGTAACTTTTCCTTCTGTATCCCGGAAAATGAGGAGAGAAGCCCCTGGACACCGCTGAGTGTGGAGAGGGGCTTCAAGCCGGGCGAGAGCACCCTCACCCTCTTCGTCGGCGGGTGGGCCCACACCGGTAACTACGGCTATACCCAGACAGGCCTTCTCGACGTCGCCAAAGCCATAGCCGTGTTTGAATACCCGAGCGGTGCGGTTATCCTTGTCGCCCCGGCCCGTGCGGACCTCCTTAAGGCTCAACGAATGAGCAAGGACGCAGTGAAGGAATACATCTGGAAGAACGCAACAAAGCCCCTGGGGGAGCTGAAGAGATCCATCTTCTACAAAATGCTCACCGATCCCCGGATCGCGCGCAAGGAGTTCACGGCGGACGACCTGAACAAACCGGATGACTACCTCTTTCCTGCCTATCCAAGGGACCAGATCTTTCTTGTCGTGACGGGAGGAGAAACGGTTCCCATGATGCAGGCCTGGCACATGTCCAATCCGGACACCGTATCGATAGACAAGTGGCGGTAAAGGCGTCTTCACCCAGACTGCCCCCAATGTATCGTGACATAGATAGCCTTTCTTTGATAGACTGACCTTGTTGTCGTTGAATAGTATCGCTACTCAAGAGGAACCGAGGACGCTCTATGAAAGAGCTGTATCCGCCGAAGGTAAGAAAAGCGCTTGATGCGTTGCTCACGAGACCCGGGGTCTGCTCCCTGGCCCTTCGAGCCTCCGTTCTAGCCTATGCCGAAGGCCTCTCGGGAGGTATCCGGCCGAAGGAGGAGTTGCCCCCGGACCTGGTTGACTATGTGACCAAAGTCGCTCTGTACGCTTACAGGACTACCGACGAGGACGTGGCACGACTCAAAGAGGCGGGCTACTCCGAGGACGCGATCTTCGAGATCACCCTCTGCGCGAGCATCGGCGCGGGCCTCGCCCGCATGGAGAAAGGACTCATGCTTCTGAAGAAGGGAGACACCCCGTGCGCCTGACAATTCTCGAAAAGGGGCTTCGGCCCGCCCAGAAGGTGATTCTCGCCATTTTCAAGACCCTCACGGGCGGGTTGGTCCCCGGGCCCCTCCTCGCCCTCTCCTACCGTCGCGAGCTGTGCGGCAAGTACCTCGCGGAGTGCTTTCAGGAGGGCATGCGTGGGGCTACCGAGTGGTCCGTGTCGGAGGTCGAGCTGTTCGCCGCCTTCGTGTCGAAGCTCAATTCGTGCCAGTACTGAACGAGCGCTCACACCGCAGTTGCGGTGGCCGGCACCTTCGATGACGCGGTCGTCGCAGCAGTCCTCGATGACTGGCGCACGGCTCCGGTGAATGAGAGAGTACGGGCCGCCCTCGCCTTTCTGGAGAAGCTGACTACGTCGCCTGAGAATCTCAGCCTTAAGGACATCGAACCGATGAGGGCCGTCGGCATCAATGCCAAGGCCATCGAAGAGGTAGTCTATGTCTGTTTCTTGTTCAATGTGATGGACCGTCTTGCCGATGCCTTCGGCTTCGACCTGCACTCGCCGGAGGAGTTCACGCGCGGAGGGCGGGCCCTCTATGCCAGAGGCTATGGGAGGCTGAGTCTTCCTGGATAGCAGGCATCCTGCCGGTTGCTCAATTTGCTGCAGAAATCGTGACCGTTTCTGGCAACAGACGAGGCCGCGAATTCAGGAAGCACACACCGACCGGATGAACCTTTCTTTCTCGACTTTTATGAAGCGACTGGCGATCCTTTTTGAGCCAGAGTGATAAGAAGGAGCCGTACCCGGAGCGCCAGATGCCGCCGAACGGAAAGGCCGGCGCCTGTCACGAGCGCTCGAATCTGATCCGCGTTCCTGACCTTCTCGCCAAACAACTTGCCAAGTCCGAATGTGTGATCGGCCAGGCAGAACAGCCCCCCGGGGCGAAGCACCCTCGCAATCTCTTGAAGGCCCCTTTCTTGGTCAGCCCAATGATGAAACGATATGCTGCTGAGGACGATGTCGGTTGATTCGTCGGGCAGAGGCAGCGCTTCAGCGGGCGCACGCGCGAAGGTGGCGTCGGGAGAAAGCCGGGCGGCCTGTGACACCATCTGTTCGGCAGGATCGATACCAATCAACCGTGCCTCTGGCCAACGGACGGAGACCGCTCGTAGGAGGCGACCCGTCCCACAGCCGACATCCACGATACGACTTGGTGGCTTTTCTGGCCTTTCCTGCATAAGAAGGTCGAGCATCTGGGCATGAACCGGTCCAAAATAGCATCTCTGGAGGATCGATCGATCGTAGGTTGCCGCCCATCGGTCGAACCGTTCCACGTCGCGGGTACTTGCTGGAGGCACCATCCTGTCATCCATAATATGTTCAATTATCGCAAAAGTGACCGGCGATCACAACAACTTCATCGCACTTTCCGTGATAGTGACCCTTTTCAACAACGTGCAGGGTGACGATTTAAGGAAGAAGGCCGAGACCCCGGACGATAAATCCTGACGGTCTAATGAAGCCTGCGGCGGAGCTCCATTGAATCAGTGCAAAACGTCCTTGAAATGTACAGCCGTTTTGCCGACAGTCAGGGAGAAGAGGGGGCGGCTTCGAGCACTGTCTCCCAGGGATCATCCACCGATTCCGTTGCTCGGTAAAGATCCCAGGCCTGGGTCACCAGCAGTCGGGCGGTTTCAGTCCTGAGAAAACTCGGATTGAGGTCGTTGATCCGCACTCTGTCCAATCCATCCGCATCCTTGAGGCACGTAAGCTCAGGCGTCATGACCGGTATGTCCCGATCACTCGTTTCATGCGATCGGCAGCAGAGAAGGACGCGCTCGAATAGGTCATCCGGCAGGGTGAAGGGCAGGTTATTCCGGTTCCGGAGGACCCAATCGGCTGACCGCGCTCCGTGGCCAGTATCCCACCCGTCGGAGAGCCGGCCTACGTCATGGAGGACCGCCGCCCAACGAACCGCCTCGAGGCTCAAGAGGATACCCTCTGCCTGCAAACGCCTGCCTATCACGTCCGCCCACACCAACACGCGGGCTGCATGGCCCATACCGTGTATGCCGTAAGGGTTATGGGCGAACCATGAAGGGGACGGCCGGTACGTGGCGAGATCATTCATGAGACGGCGCAAGGGGCTTTGATAGTCGATTTGCGGCTCATGTGCCCTCACCGTTTGATACGTCCGGATCGATAATACCCCGTACACCGGGTGAAGCAACAAATGACCCTCAAAGAGGGGGATAGACCCGTTCGTACTACTTCTTGCCGGCAAGGGAAGCCTTGCGGGACGGGCTCGCTTTCCTGAGGATGTCCGCCACACCGGACCGATGGCACTCCACGGCGCGCTCGAGCGGTGATTTGCCCCCGGTGTCGACGATGGATGGATCGGCTCCCCGGGAGAGCAGCAGTTCGACCATTTCTTCGAACCCCGCCGCAGCGGCAATCATGAGAGGCGTTCTGCCATCGCTGTGGGTCCGGACGTTGATCGCGGCACCGTGGTCGAGCAGACACTGCACGATTTTGGTATCATCCCTGGCGACCGCTATGTGGAGCGGCGTAAAGCCGCGCCGGTCGGTAAGATGGGGATCGGCGCCCGCTTCGAGGAGCACTTGGGCAACGCCGAATTTTCCGTCGCGGATTCCATAGATGAGAGCCGTGTCGTTGTTGACCTTGTCCCGCACATCAATTTTCGCGCCATGGCTTATCAAGATCGCTGCCGCTTCGACATTGTCGTTGGCGGCGGCCACATGAAGGGCGGAGACGTGCTCGCCGTGGATGTTCGGGTCTGTGCCGGCTTCGAGAAGGATCGTTAAGATTTCGGGATGATCATAATAGACTGCGCTGTTAAGAGCAGAGTCATCCTGAAGGTAAGCCCGGTGATCGGCCGTCTCCACATATTTACGCACGCAATCGACGTCACCGGCTTCGCACGCCTTGAGAAACCTCCAGCGGGGTATGGGCTTGGGTCGACCGTCTGCGGGCATAGGAGTCAGTTTACTCCAGCAAGCAATCGAGCGGCAATGTTTTTAGCGAGGAGTGTCTCGTATCTACCAATCTGCAACTTAGCAATTACCTGCCGGATGCGAGATTCCCATTTGCAATGGACGGGGGCGTGATTATGAATAGGGGTTCCTCTTCTCGCAGCCCGTGGATGAAAGTACGGTGGGAGCGATCCTTGATATCCCCGTCATACCCGATGGAGCAGACGGTCGCATCCGGGCTCTTTCCAGTGTCTGATGAACACGAGAGAACGCACGTATGGCGTACCGGGACCAGCAAGAAAGGGCCTTCTCGATGGTCGGCCGGTACGTCGTAAAATGAGCAGTAAGGCGATACGTGCCTTCTACCAGATCCTCTTCTTACCGGGAGCGTCCGGCTCTTCGTCCGAAAGGCCTTCCTCCGCGAGAAGGCGTGTAGCCTCAGTGACGACCTCCAGTTTATGCTTGGTATCCGTCATGCGGTTTTCGAGCTCCTTAATCTGGGCCACGTATTTCTCGATGAGTGAATTAAGACCGGCCATGGTAAATGCCCCCTTGTAGTTGATGAAAAAGTCATCGTCGAATACGTCATCGTAGCCGACGCCCTCGCTTCTTCTGATCAATCTCCTTTTCTGAAAGCCATTTGCCTCCGCGGCATCACGGGCCTTCGCGAAGCGGTGTGCGTAGGTCTCGACGAGACCCTTCATCTCCTTCACCTCAAGGGGTGAAAAGAAGCTCAGATCGGGCTCCTCCGTCGCTTTCACGAGGTACCTCCCCTGGCCCCATGAAAGAAAGATGAAGCGGTCCTTCCTCAACCTCTGCAGCTTCGCATAGGTACCGACGGGCAGCGGGTGTCTTATCCTCGGGAGGTAGAGCAGCCCCAAGGCGGGGCGCCCGATCCTCTCCATGGTCGCGTAGTCGAGAAACGCGAGGTACTTATAGAGGGAGGTATGGGTGAGGAGCGTGCCGGTGCGCCCCTCGTGCTCCGAGGCAAAGAAGCATATGGCATTCTTGATCCTCTCTTCCCGGTGAGGGATAGCGGCGGCCATGGGGTGGCCAGAGCCAGGCTTGCTAGTGGTGCGAGGGTGCGTCCTTCTCATCGACGAGCTTAACGACGGAGTCCCGATAGATCCTGAGAGATCTCGCGGCCTTTGTCCCCTCAATGGCCCCCAGCCGGTGCCACCGGTACACGGTCTTCAAGGAGACGCTCAGGAACCGTGCGACTTCACCAGGCTTCAGGAGCGTCTTCCGAGGCAGGTCTTCGAATTCCATGTCGTCCTCGCCGCTCAGCCTTCCGTACCTCAGTTATACATGAGATACTCTTTGTATAAGCATCGATCAGGGCTGCGTCCAGTGCAGGCGTCCCCTCCTGCCTGCATTTGGTCAAAGAGAGACCATTGGGGGTATTGGCGGTCTGGTGTGGGGCGATAAGAGAGCTTGTGGTGGTTTCACGAGGGTAAGAGGTATCACTTTCAGAAAGAGAGCGTATTTGCAGTGTCCCACATTCGCGCGATTGCAGGAAGGACGAAGTGCACCAATCAGAGCATTTCCTCACACGGCTGAAAGTGAAGATTTCGGAGAGAAAGAGCGCATTGACACTGTTGCAGGCTTGAGGGGGAAGCCTCGTCCACCCACCCTCCGGCTCTCCACCTTAGGCTCGCTACTTCTGGTTGCCGTACCACTTCCACTCGCCGTGTTCATTGATGATCTGTTGGTAGATCATATTCATCTTCCGACCGTTGGCGTCGCCTTTCTTCTTTTCTAGATTAAATCCATCCACGTAGGCTTTGTCTTCCCGAGGCTCGAAGACCGTCACGGTTGGTTCGCATGACATGATGTCCTGATGGATGGGAGAGGTGGGATCGTTCCGAAACCACTGTTCAGCAAATCGTTTGCTAAAGCCAGCGTGACGAAACCGATCCGAGTAATGTTCCATGAGCGCCTTTACGTCGCCACTCACTATGTCGGTGCACCACATGTCAAGAAACGCCCGGACATCAGAGGGCACCTGCACCGGCTCCTCTCTGCCCGGCAGAAAGGTGAGGGAATAAGCGATCCTTTTCAGCTCCTCCCCGAGCTTCCCCTCATCGGCGACCAGTATGATCGAGACAAATATCACGTCTTTCTTCGTGATCAAC
>Ga0326728_10006414_pt1 | contig 31695 bp, 18 predicted proteins | sample MB3enrmetagenome_FD_207602 | JGI IMG/M metagenome (GOLD analysis project Ga0326728, IMG submission 207602) | Lab enriched peat soil microbial communities from McLean, Ithaca, NY, United States - MB31MN | ecosystem: Environmental > Terrestrial > Soil > Wetlands > Peat | place: USA: New York...
GCGCGGCCGCCCCTCGCCCCCCCCCCCCCCCCCCCCCCCCCCCCCCCCCACCCCCCCCCCCCCCCCCCCCCCCCCCCCCCCGCACTCCAAAGTGCCTTCGGCACATTCAATTTCAAAGCAGAGGCACAGAGGCGCAGAGGTCAGAAAACAAAGACTCCTTTCTCTGTGTCTCTGTGCCTCAGTGGTTAAATCCGCTTTTTTTCCAAGCTTCTTCGAAGCTGTGAAAAAATTGATTTTACTGATTTTGGCACTATGTATTTGCATTGATTTACATTGTGGATAACATGCCAAGAATCGTTTTTTTCACACCTTCTCCGCCTTTCCCTGGAGTTTGTACATTTCCTATGGGACGGCCTCTCGATTCCCTTCAATGCACAGCCAGGAGTGCTGTGCCACGGTGGCACAGGCACTCCTGCCTGTGCGTTCTTGCCTCATCAGAAAAGGTCGAACCCCAACCGCCGAGCTTTAGCCCGGCAGGTGCCGCCCTAAAGGGCGGCGCTACGGTAATCGTTTTTTCCGAATGCAATACTGGGCGCCATATCGAAATTCGGTCCCTTCAAGTTGCCTTCGAACAAACCTCAGCGGTGGGCTCGGAGCGCAAATCTGCGGATTTGACCTGTAAACCGGTGCTGGGTTTTCCGCGCCAGAGGAGGACGCCCGTCAGGCTGCCGGCGAGATAGTCGTCTTTGCACGCGCGCCGCTGAAGTTTGCCGCTGGAAGTCTTGGGAAAAGCGCCCGGCTTGATCAGAACGACGTCGTACACGGGAACCTCGTGTTGTTCCGCCACGGCCTGCCGTATGGCCCCTGCAACCTCATCCAGGTCTGGGCGCCGGCGCGGGTCCACTTCCTGCACCACCACCAGCCGCTCCTCATCCGCCGTTTCAACGCGGAACGCGCCGCCACATCCGGGACGAAGCGCGGGGTGGCAAGTCTCTACAGTTTGTTCGATGTCCTGCGGATAGATGTTCCGGCCCCGGATGATGATGAGATCCTTGATGCGGCCGGTAACCACCAACTCGCCGTCTTTTAAGAATCCCAAGTCGCCGGTGCGCAGGAACGGTCCTTCACGGGAGCGGGCCAGGTAGGCGCGGAAGGTGTGTTCCGTTTCTTCCGGCCGGTTCCAGTAACCTTGTGCAACGCTGGGGCCGGACACCCAGATCTCTCCCACCTCATTGTCGGGCAGCAGGGAACAGGTGTCCGGGTCGACGATCGCGATCCTCTGCCCCATCCAGCTAGGCCCGCACCCCACGAGTAGTTTTCCGTTATTTCCGGCAGGCGGTTGTTCCAGGTTGCCCCCGGCCATGCTGAATGTTTCTGGGCCGCGGCCCCGGGGGCCACCGGATACGAATAATGTCGCCTCGGCGAGGCCGTAACACGGGAAGAACGCCTCTCGCCGAAAGCCGCAGGGCCCGAAGGCCTTGGCGAATTGTTCCAGGGTTTTATGGCGGATCGGCTCAGCGCCATTGAATGCCACCGTCCAACTACTCAGGTCAAGACCACTTCGCTCCTCGGGGGTGATTTTCTGTGCGCACAAGGCGTATCCGAAATTCGGGCCGCCGGCGGTGGTTGCCCGATAACGCGTAATCGCCGCGAGCCACGAAATCGGCCGCTGCAAGAAGGCCGTGGGTGACATGAGAACGGACGAGGCGCCTAGATATATTGGTTGCAGCATGTTCCCGATCAATCCCATGTCGTGAAAAAGGGGGAGCCAACTCACAAATACCGTGTTTTCCGTGTGCTCGAATGCCTCCTGGATCATCCGCTCATTGTGAAGGACATTCCCATGGCTCACCATAACGCCTTTGGGAGAAGCCGTGGACCCGGAGGTGTACTGGAGAAAAGCCAGCGTATCGGCGCTCAGCTTCGGATGGCGCCAGGCGTCGGCAAGATTCTCCTCCACGGCGTCCGTGGCCACCCAGCCGAGAGAAGCGAGTTCCGGGGCATGCGGAAAGTGCAACGCAATATTCGATAAAATGGAGGTAGTGGTCAGCGCGATTGATGCCTGGGCATCGGAGAGGATTGCCTGGAGGCGGGATAAAGAGCGGTTGGGCCGCGGCAGATAGGCGGGCACAGCAACCACGCCGGCATAAAGGCAGCCGAGGAAGCCGACGATAAACTCGAGGCCGGGAGGGTAGAGCAGGATGGCCCTTTCCCCCTGGGGGTAGGACTGCAGGAGTTTCGCCGCGAGCGCCCGCGCCCGTCCGTCCAGTTCGCGATAAGTGAGGCGCGATACCTCTCGCTCGCCTTCCGCCAGGAAGGTGTAGGCACGCTTGTCCCCTTGATGGAGCGACCGGAAGCGTAGAAGCTCGACTAAAGTAGAAGGCAGTCCTGAGGCAGCGGGCACGGTTTGACTCCTGGGCTCACCAGTTGCTGGAATACGGCTCGTACTTACTGTCCAGGCCAACCTAGCGGCGGGCTCCCCTTTGCTTAGTGGCCCCCAATAATCATTCCAGCGGCTTGGTGATCCCGCTGCATGCCAAAGCCGCTGCCAAAGTCTGCCCGTAGCTACGATTGACGACCAGCAACACGCTTGTTCGGGGAACAAGGTAGACTACTTTATAGCGTGCCAAATTGTCAAGATTATTTGGTTTTAGCAGGGTCCAAGTAGTGGGCTCCAAATCCGGTAGGGTTTTTGGCTACCGCTCGACGCCGAATAGCCGCCCGGCGATTGCATGCAGAGTTAGTCAGGTGTATGTTATCGGTCGGTCGAAATCTGAAAATGGATTTGTTGGGTTATTAATATGGAGCGCCTTGGCATGGAGATCTTTTTTTTCGCGCCCCCCGATAAGGAAAATCTTCGATGAGGGTTGGCTTTTCGAATCCCCCCCCGCCAGGCTCCCCAACGTTCCTGCGTTGGCTTCCCATCCTGTTTTTCTTTTCCGGGGCCTCCAGCCTGATTTTTGAGACCATCTTCACGCGACTGCTTACCTATACCTTTGGCAACACGGCGTACGCGGTCAGCACCGTGCTGGCAGCGTTTTTGGGCGGGCTAGCGCTGGGGGCGTTCGCCATCGGCCGGTGGGTGGACCGCCGGGGCGCGAGCCTCTTGACCTATGGGACGTTGGAGCTGCTGGTGGGCCTGTACTGCCTGTTCACTACCAGCATTTTCAGCTTGTCGACGAAGGCTTATGTGGGGCTCTATCACCTCATGCACCTGGGAATGTGGTCGCTAACGGTGGTGCGCTTCGGACTGGCGGCGGCGGTGATCCTGATTCCCACGATGTTGATGGGCGGGACCCTCCCGGTGCTGGCTCGCTGCGTGGCGGCCACGGGAGAGGGATTCCAACCCCTCGTCGATCGTCTCTATGCGTGGAACACGCTGGGGGCGGCGGCGGGAACCCTGGCATCAACCTACCTGCTGATGCCCTGGCTCGGCGTGCAGGGAACCATTCGCCTGGCATGCGCCGTGAATCTGGCAATTTTCCTGAGTGCCGCGGCCGGGAGGTGGAAGGGAGGCCGGGCGGAGCCGGGAATCGCGGCCACACCCGTAGCCACGCGGGATGGCGAGCCGCATCGCCGCGTGCTGCTGGCGGCCGCCTTTCTGACCGGCGTCGTGGCCCTCGTCTACGAGGTCGTGTGGACCCACATTCTAGGTTTTCTGGTGGGCAATACCGTTTACGCCTTCGGCGTGATGCTCTTCACCTTCCTGTGTGGCCTGGGGTGGGGAGCGCACCTGGTGGCGCGCCACCTGGCGCGCCCGGCGCTCTGGTGCCGGGCGCTGGCGGCAACCCAATTATTCCTGGGACTGGCAGTCTTTATCACCTTGCCCCTGTGGAATCACCTTCCGGACCTTTTCGCGCAAGGACTTCAGCGCGCCTGGGTTTGGGACGTGGTGGGCATGGCCGCGCTTCTGGTGGCGCGAATGGCTTACTCGGGCTGGAGCATCTTCCCTCAGGTGCGGCGCGGCCGAGTTCCCGGGGCTCGCCTCCTCGAGTTCGTCGTGGAACTCGCCCTGCTGGCAGGGCTCGTTTACATGCCCGCCGCGACCCTGTGGCGGCACGAGGCCGCCGGCTTCGTTGCGGCGGAACTGCTGCGATTCATCGCCTCGTTCTATCTCCTCATTCTGCCCTGCCTGCTTTTGGGGATCAGCTTCCCGCTGCTCCTCAATCTTGCCACCCAGGCGGGCGGGGTGGGCGCGAGTGTGGGCGGCATCTACGCCGCCAATACCGCCGGAACGGTGCTGGGCTCGGTGCTCACGGGGTTCCTGGTGCTGCCCGCCCTCGGCTCCCACAGCACGCTGCGGGCGGCGGCGACGCTCGATCTGCTGCTGGGGTTGGGCTTTGCCTTGCTGCTCGTCCCGCTGAGTCGCGCCCGCCGTTGTGTTCTGGGACTGGGGGTGGCGGCGTTGGTGCTGCTGGTGTGTGGAGGAGCAGCACAATGGGACGCGCGCGGCCTCATGCGCGGGACCTACGTCTATTTCGATAAAGGTTGGTCGGTCGACCGAGTTCTTTATTTTGACGAGGATGTGCAGGGAGGGCTGACGTCGGTAGTCACCATGGGGCAAAGGCGTGTCCTGCTCTCCAATGGAAAATTCCAGGGCGATAACGACGGTGAGGTCGGCGCCCAGGCACGCTTCGCCCTGACGCCGATTCTCTTCACGCCGCGCTTTGAACGGGCGCTGGTGATCGGTCTGGGCACCGGCAACACCTTGCGCGTATTGTCCCTTTTTCCCTTTCGAACCATCGAGGTCGTGGAGATTGCGCCGCACATCGTGGACGCCGCGCGGCGGTGGTTCGGAGATGTGAATGCCGGGGTGTTCGACCGCGACCCCCGGGTGAAGCTCACCTTGGGCGACGGGCGGAATGTCTTGCTGCTCACGCGCCAGCGCTACGATCTGATCACCATCGAAGTTACATCCATCTGGATCAGTGGTGAAGCCGACCTGTACAACCGGGAATTCTACGAGCTTTGCCGGTCGCACTTGGCCGAGCACGGGGTGCTGCAACAATGGGTACAGATCCATCACATGCGCCCTCAGGACCTGGGGGTAATTCTGAACACGGCGGCGCAAGTGTTTGCACACGTGGCCTTTTTCCAGGGGCCGGAGCAGGGGTTGCTGATCGCCTCCCCTGACCCGCTCGAATGCGACGCGCGCCAGGTGGCGGCACTCGAGAACATTCCGGGCGTCCGCGCCGAGCTGGTGGGCCTGGGAATTCCCAGCCTGTGGTCGCTGCTGGGTGAGATGATGCTCTTCGACTCCTCGTTTCGCAGGGCGGCGGACGCTTTGGCGGGGGCGGGGGGACTGCCGGCGGATTTTGTCTCCACCGATGATCGGCCGTACTTGGAGTATCAGACCCCCAAAGGGAACACGGCTCCTTATGATACCACTAAGGTTAATGTGCAGCTCCTCGAGCGCTTTCGCCCGCCGCCGCTTCCGCCTGAACTCGCGGTACGCAGCCTGGCGTCCGACGATGACCGGAACTTGCTGCTCGGGTACGTGCTGGAAGGGCGAGGGGATCCCCTGGCCGCGCTCACGGTGGTCCGCCGGGTGGGGGGAAGCGCGGCAGCGCGCGCCGCGGCGGATATCGCTCACCTAACCTCCTGGCCGGTGATTTATAAGCTTGCTTTTAGCTTCTACCAACATGAAAGGCTCCCGGAAGCGGAGAAGTATTTCCTGGAGGCCATCCGCATCGACCCTAACCAACCGGAGGAGTATCTGTTTCTGGGGATGACGCGTTTCAAAATGGGCCGAACGGGCGAGGCCATTGCCGCCGTGCAGCACGCCATCGCGATTCGCCCCGGCGGGTATGGTTACCATTTCGCGCTGGGAGTCTTCCTGAAAACGCAGGGGGACCTGAATGGCGCCCTCCGGGAATTCCAGGCGGAACTCGTCAACAACCCTGGAGAAGCGGCGGCGGCTGAGCAGGCCAAGGAAATTGAGATGAAGTCGAAATAGCTTAGGGCCACGGCAGCCGCGGGGTTTTCGACTTTGCGAGAAAGCCCCTTCGAGCAATGGGGGTAAGCGCCCGGAGGGCAGCCTGCCTACTTGTCGTCACCAATCGCCTTTTCAAATTCCGCCTTGGCCATCCACAAGGACAACATTGCCTGTTGGTATTGGTCGTTGGCTTGCTCCAACGCCGTTTGCGCCTGCAAGACATCTTTGAGGAGTGACGCTTGCAATTGGTAGCGTTCGGTTATCAGACGCACATTCTCAGTGGAGGCCTGCTGCGACAACTGGGCAACCCGCAGGAGCTGGCGCGTCCTCTGGAGTTTCCGGAACTTGTCCTCGACCTCGATTTGCACCGAGGTTTCGGCATCGTGCAATTCGTTCTTGGATTGCTCGATGGTCAAGTCCTTCTCGCTCAGCTCATGCTTCTTGCGCCCCCAATCAAAAACCTCCCAACTCACGCTGATCCCGAGTTCCGCGATATTCCGGGGGATGATTTGGTTGAAGTCGCGCAGGGCGTAGTACTGGAAACGGATGTTGGTATCGGGAATGAACTCGGATTTCTTCACGCGACGGTCCCCTTCCGCCTCGCGGATGCGGAGCCGCGCCTCGCGCACTTCGGGCCGCTGCTCGAGGGCCCGGGCGCGCGCCGAGGCCAGATCGACTTCGAACTCGGTTTCTTTGGGCGCCGGGTTGAGGCTGAACTCCTGCAATACGTTGCGGCCGAGCAACTGGTTCAGTTGATGCTCCTCGACGGCCAGTTGATCGGCGAGCGTGAGGGCGCCGTATTCGGCCTTGGCCAGCCGCACTTTGATATCCAGGCTGTCGGCTTTCAGGGCTGATCCGTGAGAAACATACTCGTCGGTCACGCGGTCAAGCTCGCGATAAAGCTTGATGTTCTCGCTGGCGCTCTGTTGTCCGCTCTGCGTCTGGAGGATGGCGAAATAGGCTTGTTTGACGTCCTGGGTGATCTGATGCTGCTTCTCCCGCAATTTTTCCTGCGCGAGTTCGCGATTCAATCTTAGTTGACCGGCGTCAAGATTGATCCGGTAGAGCTGCGACAACGGCTGGGCCACCCGGCCGACGAGGGTCAGAGTCGGGATGCCCGGCGTGCGGAAATCGATGTTGTTGCCGGGAATCGGACCGACGTTGGGATAAAGGCCGAGAATGCCTTGCGGCAGGATCATGTCAATCGCCCGGAGCTGCTCGGCGGGGAACACATCGAGGTGGAGGGACGGCCACCGCTCAGTGCGCAGGGCGCCCATTTGCTCATCCACCTTGTTGACCTCGAGAGAAGCATTTTTCACTTGGAGGTTGTTGCGCACGGCCAACTCGATGGCTTGATCCAAGCTGAGCACTTCCGGCGGGTTGGAAGGCGCCGACTGCCCAAGCAGCGCCGGTGGTAGCGGGGCTAGCCAGGCGATGATCAAAACGAAACCGACAAGCGATTTGCGGACCCGCAGCATAATGACTCTCCCCAGGACCCCGCTGGCGTGGGATCCACCTGTTGGTTTGGTATTCCCGGATTGGTCACATCGAGTGCCCAATGTAGCACCTTTAACCAGGGGGGAGTAAGGGAAATCGCCGCCGGGGTAGGGGTGTCATTTGCTGTGGCACGGCCATCCCTTCGGGAAGCTCAGGGCAGGCTTTGGCCGTGACCGTTCACGGGCGGGACGCCCGTGCCACTTCCTAATGACGTCACTATCCGCTGCGTTAGGATCTCGACCGCCGCCAACGCTTCCGCTACTATGGTGTGTCATTGTCTACGGCGGAGAAAAACGAATGATGAGTCAGACCACGCGCGGCACCGGAGTCGTTTCATTCGCGACGAACCCGCGGCCCGCGCTCCGCCTGATCTGCGTTCCTTATGCCGGGGGCGGGATCGCGGTTTTCAGTAAATGGGCGGAGAGCCTGCCGCCGGAAGTTCAGGTTTGCGCCATCCAGTTGCCCGGGCGCGATACCCAGCTCCGCGTGCCTCCGTTCACTCGCATCAAGCCCTTGGTCGAGGTGCTGGTCGAAGTCCTCGATCCTTTCCTGGACGCTCCCTTCGCGCTGTTTGGACATAGCATGGGAGGACTGATCATTTTCGAGCTTGCCCGGGCGCTGCGCCAAAAGCAGCTTCGTCCCACGCACTTTTTCGTTTCCGCCTGCCGCGCTCCCCAGAGGCCTGACCGGGAGTCTCCCCTACATCGTTTGCCCGACGACGCCCTCATTCGGGCGCTGCGGGGACGATACGACGGCATTCCGGACTTTGTTCTCCAGGAACCGGAACTGCTGAAAATGTATTTGGCCATCCTGCGAGCCGATTTCGAGCTTTACGAGACTTACCAGCACCAGGACAGTGAGCGTTTCGACTTTCCAATTTCAGCCTATGGTGGTCGGGAGGATGGTGAGGTCAGCCGCGAGGATCTCGCCGCTTGGCAAGACCAGACCCGGAGCGCCTTCCGGGTTCAGATGTTCCCAGGTAATCATTTCTTTATCAATACGGCGCGGCCGGCGCTGCTGCGCGCACTGAATCAAGAACTGACCACTTACCTTGTGCGCCGATGATAGGGTTAAACGTCTTGAGAATTTCAAAATACGATTCCTTCTTAATGGGCCTTAGCGTAGTTCTGTGGGTACTCTCCGTCGCCACGGCCGCGCAGGTGACTCCCGCTTCCTGGCAAGGTACGGTACACGACGCCAGCGGAAAAGTCATGGCGGGCGCGCAGATCGAGGTGCGGGAAACCGCGTCCGGTCGCACGTTTGCAACCACCACGGACGCGCAGGGCGCATTCAGTTTCCCCGAATTGCCCGCCGGCGATTATGCCGTGCAAGCCCGCTGGCACAACAAGACCACCACGTCGCGCGAGTTGCTGAAAATCCAGCCGGGCAACCACCTGAACTCCCTGGTGCAAGTTGCCGAGACCGGCGAAGGGTTGGTTCTCCAAACCACTTCCGCGGCCGAGTCGTCGCAAGCGAGTGGCGGAGAGAAACTTTCCAGCCGGCAGGTTTCCGCCCTGCCTTTGAACAAGCGCGACTTCAGTCAGCTTCTGCTTTTGGCGGCCGGAACCATGACCGATACCAACGGCTCGGCGAATTTTACCCAGCAATTCGCGGTAAACGGCCAGCGCGGATCGACCGCCATGTTTGCCATGGACGGCGTGGACACCACCGACCCGGAATTGGGGGGCGCCACTTTTTCGAATTTTAACATCGACGCGGTGGAAGAAATTGAGTCGTTCTCGGGAGTGATGCCGGCGGAAATCGGGCATGGCGCGGCGGGCTTCACGAATATCAAAACCAAGTCAGGAACAAATCAGCTCCACGGGACGTTTTTTGAATTCGTGCGCAACTCGGCTCTCGATGCGCGCAATTTCTTCGATGAGCGAAGCCTGGCCAATCCCGGCCGCATTCCGCCCTTCCGGCGCAATGAATTCGGCTTGGCGCTGGGGGGGCCGGTCACGCTGCCGGGAATTTACCAGGGCCGCGACCGCACTTTTTTCTTCGGCCAGTACCAGGGTTTCCGCCAGGTGCTGGGGGCCACGGAGGTGCTTTCCGTGCCCACCCAGGCAGAGCGCCAGGGACAGGATACCACCGCCTTTCCCGGCGATACCCTCGAGGTTCCCGTCAATCCCCAGGTGGCGCCGATCCTGGCAGGCTACCCCCTGCCCAATGACCGGCAAGGGCCCTTTGGGGCCCGTACCTACGCCACCTCCACCAAGGTGGCCACCGACACGAACCAATTCTCCGTGCGCATCGACCACCGCCTTTCCGACCAGGGCCAGCTTTTTGTGCGCTTCAACCTCAACAACGTCGACGGGCCGTTGACCAATCCGGACCAGCCGCCCATCGATCCGACCTTTGCCATCCATTTTCTCGACCACCAGCGCAACGCGGCGCTGAGCTACACCCGAACTGTCTCGCCGCATTTCACTTCCGAGACCACGCTCGGTTACATCCGCAGCACCCCGACTTTCATGTCTCCCAACCACACCCAACCCGCGATGACGTTTGCGGACGGCCTTTATGAGCCTTTCAACGCGGCGGGCGGAACCGCCACGGGCAGCTATGGAAACTTGTTTCAATTCCGGCAGAGTTTCGCCTACGCGCACGGAACGCACGCGTGGAAGTTCGGCGCCGAGATGCGCTTCAACCGCGACGCCAGCGTTTTCGGAGTGAACCCCGACGGCACTTACGCATTCGGCGGGGGAACCGCTTATGCCCCGGTGGATATTCCCTCGGCGAGCGGGCAGCACAACATCCACGCGGGCGCTCCCCTCCCGGACTCGCTCTCCGCATTCCTCACGGGTACGCCTTTTTCTTACAACACCACGGTGCCCGCGCCCTATACGGCGGTCGGGGATCGCTTTGACGAGGTCAACATTCATCGCTCTGCTTACAACTTCTACTTTCAGGATGCCTGGAAAATCTCACCGCGCTTCACGCTGAACTACGGCATGCGATACGAAGCGAACAGCCGCATCGCAGAACCTTTGCGGCGCACCTCGACCATCCGCTTTGTAGACGCGGAGGGCCATCCTACCCCTCCCTGGGAGGCGGGAGCGCAGGAAATCGTGCTGCTGAATCCGCAGCCTCCTTACGGACGGGACTTGAATAATTGGGGGCCGCGCCTTTCCACGGATTGGCAAGTCACCAGCCACACCGTGCTGCGCGCCGGCGGCGCCATCACCAGCATTCTCCCCAACCTGTTCTGGATGAACTTTCTCACCGGCGGCTTCCCCTTCATCGTCAACCCTTTCCTCACGGCATTGCCGGGGGCGCCGGCGCCCTTCCAGGACGCGGTCACCACCTTTCAATTGCCCACCCTCTATACCATCGCGGGCCAGGAGGCGGTTCCGGGCGGCAACACGCGGGTTATTTCACCCAACACCCTGCTCGATGTGCCGCGTTACGAGGCAGCCCTCTCCGCTTTGACGCCCGGCCGCCAGCCCCAACCCCTTTCCATGGCGGGTATGGCCCCGGACATCCGCACCGGCTACATGGGCAGCTATACGGCGACCGTCGAGCACACCTTGAATGACGTCGTGCTCGATGCCTCCTATGTGGCTACCGCGGGTGTGAAGCTTGAATCCATCGCCAACCCGAACAGTTATAGCGGCGCCTCGCCCCAGTTTGCGCGCTACACGCAATTCAACTCCCTGGGCCAGATCACCGGCGGCTTCGGTCCGGAGTCGATGGTGACCACCGGTTCCCACTCCACCTATCATGCCTTGCAGGTTTCGGCTACCAAGAACAGCCCGCGGCGCGGATTGGGCATCCAAGCGAGCTACACCTTCAGCAAATCAATTGACGATACCAGCGCCGTCGTGGCGGGCTACGGGGGACCTTCCGGAACCATCATCCAGGCCGTCCCCCAAGATCCCTGGCATCCCGCGGCCGACAAGGGACCCTCGACTTTTGATGTCACCCATGCCTTCACCTCGAGTGTTATCCAGATTCTGCCCATTGACCATGTGAGCTGGTTCCGCCCCCTGGGAAGAAGGCTCACCACGGGGTGGCAGGTGTTGAACATCACGACTCTCACCAGCGGTATGCCCTTCACAGTTTATTCGGGGATTCAACAGACCGGTGTGGGCGCGGGGGGTGGCGACCGGCCCGACCAAATCGCCCGGCCCGCCTTTTCCACCACGCGAGCGATTCGGGAGGATTATTTCGGCCGGGGCGCTGACAATCCCTCGTTCTTCTCCATTCCCATTGGCGTCCCGGGTGGGACAGGACCCAACCAGGGCCGATTCGGGACCTTGGGGCGTGATACCTTCCGCGGCCCCGGCCTCTATGATCTCGACTTCGCCTTGATCAAGGATACGACCTTGGGCAGCCGGGCAGGTTCGGAGCCGGTGACGCTGGAGTTCCGGGGGGAATTCTTCAACGCTTTCAATCTGGTCAACTTCGGCCTGCCCGTGAACATCTTGCGCGGGTCGGGCTTCGGGGTCATCAATCATACCGCGGGGACTTCCCGCCAGATTCAGTTCTCGCTGAAATTGATCTACTGATTCTTCAACATGACATACAATGCTGCCGTACGGATTGTGACCCTTTATTCTGGAGAATCGACATGAAAAGACGCGGATTCTTAGTTTCCTCGCTGGCCGCCTCGGCGCTGGCCGGTGCGACGACCTCGGCGGAGGCATCGACCACCGGGGCAGGGCCGGCGGCGGATGGCCGTGAACACTATGAATTACGAAGATACCAACTGCGCCGTGGCCCGCAGCAACAAATGATCGACGATTATTTTCGCGACGCCAACATCCCGGCGATCAACCGCCTGGGGATCAAGCCGGTGGGCGTTTTCAATACCAGCATCGGACCGGGGAGCCCCTCGCTGTACGTGCTGGCCCCACACCCATCACCCGGGTCCGCTGTTATGATCCACGACCGGCTGGCGTCCGACCCGGAATATTTGAAAGCCGGCGCCCCTTTCATCAATGCGACACCGGCCGAACCCGCCTACGTGCGCGTGGAAAGCTGGATATTCGCAGCCTTCGCCGGCATGCCGAAACTGGAAGTGCCGCCCGAGACGGCCGAAAACAAGTCGCGCATTTTTGAACTTCGAACCTACGAGAGCCACAGCAAGAAAGCTCATCGCGCCAAGGTGGGGATGTTCAATAGCGGCGAAATCGCCATCTTCCGGCGAACCGGTTTGCGCCCTGTGTTCTTCGGCGAGACGATGGTGGGCTCTGGCCAGCCCAGTTTGACCTACATGCTCACCTTCGCGGATATGGAGGAGCGCACCCGTGCCTGGGCGGCCTTCGTCGCCGATCCCGAGTGGAAGAAGCTGAGCTCCACCCCGGGCCTTACGGATCCTGAGATTGTCTCCAACATTACGAATGTGATTCTCTCGCCCGCGCCTTACTCGCAGATTTGAGATGGAGCAACTACTCGTACCGCAAGGCAACCATGGGGTCCAGGCGGCTGGCGCGCAGGGCGGGCAGATACCCCGCCGCGCATGCTACCAGCGCCAGTCCGGCCGTCGCCAACGTCAGGGTGGAGGGGTCGTGTGGTGACAGGCCATAGAGCTGGGTTGCCACCAATCGCATCAGCCCCAGCGCCGTGGGCACCGCCACCGCAATTCCCATGGCCACTAGCAGCAACACGTCGCGCATGACCATCCAAACCACCTGCCCCGGTTCCGCCCCCAGCGCCATGCGGATGCCGATTTCGCGTTTTCGCTGGGCTACCGAGTAGGCCATCACGCCGTACAGCCCAACGGCCGCCAGCAGCGTCGCTAAGAAGCCGAACACCGTGGACAGACTGGCGATCATGCGTTCGGTCGAGAGCGAGTTGCGGATCTGGACTTCCGTCGTCCGCATATCGTAAATGGGCAGGCTCGCATCGATCTCCCGGACCCTGGCTCGCACCAAAGGCATCAACTGATTGGGATCGGAGGTGGTACGCAGGTACACTGTCATGCTGCCGATGAAATGACTCCCCAGATACGGAACAAAGGCCTGCTCCGGAATTTCATCGCGCAGGTTGGTGTATTTGATGTCCTTCACTACGCCGATGATCTCCATATCCGTATGCGTTCCGGGATCGATGCCAAACCCAAGATGGTGGCCGATGGGATTCTGTCCGGGGAAATAGCGCCGCGCGAATTTCTCGTTGATGATCACCGTCGTCGGGGTCCAGTCATCGGGGTTGGGGCCGTTCTTGACCTGGCGATTGTCGTTTGTCGTAAAGTCGCGTCCCAACACGATGGGCACGCCGAGGGTAGCGAAATAATTGGGGCTGATCTGGTTCATGTAGGGCTCGGCGCGATCCTCAGGCTTGGCGGGATGATAGCCCTCCACGGTCATGCTGCTGTCCCATTCGTCGTTCTCGAGAATCCGCATCGCCGCCAAGGCCACGGACTGGACGCCGGGAACCGTGCGGAGGCTTTCGGTCAATTGCTGGAAGAAGATTAATGCTCGTTCCGGGGCATAGCCGCCGAGCGACGGGTCGATGTTAAACCCCACCAGCCGCTCCGCCGGGAATCCCGGGCCCAGGCTGCTCAGATTGTTCAAAGTGCGAAGGAAGAGCCCGGCGCCGATCAGGAGCAGCAGCGAAAGCGAGACTTGGGCCACCACCAGTGTCTTGCGCAGTCCGCCATGCCCGCCGCCCAGCACCCCCCCCGCCTGGTCCTTCAGCGTCCGGCTGATATCCGGCCGGGTGGTCTTCAGTGCCGGCACCAGCCCAAAGATGAGTCCGGTGGCAAGGGTCACCGCCAGAGTGAAGAGGAGAATGCGAAGGTCCGGTGCAGCGGAAATGCTCAACCCTCCCGAATCCGCCGGCAGATAGACTGCCATCAGGCCCTTGTCCGCCAGGAACGCGAGGGCCAGCCCCGCAAGCCCTCCCAGGGTGGAAAGGGAAAGGGTTTCCACCAGAAGCTGCCGAACGATTCGTCCCCGACTGGCGCCGACCGCCATCCGCACCGCGATCTCCTTCTGCCGGCCGGTGGCCCGCGCCAGCAGGAGGTTGGCAAGATTGGCGCAAGTGATCAGCAACACCACGCCGGTAATCGCCATCAGCACCCAGAGCGGCGTGGAAAGCTCGCGCCGGAAGGAGGCCCGGCCCTGCGACCCCGGCAACACGTCGATGGTACACTTGAGGAATGCTTCCCGGTCCTCGGCCGAGGCGTGCGCGAACGCGGCCTCGCGAACCTCACTTTCCAGCATCGAGTGCATGAACGGTTGCAGTGACGCCTTCGCCTGCTTCGCGGTCACACCCGGCTTCAAGCGCCCGAAGGCGTTCACCCAACGGCTGCGGCGGTCGGTGAGCATGCTCATCGGAACGATCACGACCTGTTGCTGCATCATCACCGGGATGAAGAGTTTCGGCGAGTATCCCAGTTCCACCCCGTCAAAACCCGCTTGTGCCACGCCGATAACGGTCATGTCATGCTTGTTCACCGTCAGCGTCTTGCCCAAGATCGCGGGATCGCCGCCGAATCGCTGCCTCCAGTAGTTGTAGCTTAGCACCACCAGCGGAGCCCCGTTCGCCACGCGATCCTCTTCTGGTGTGAACGAGCGCCCCAAAGCCGTGGTCACTCCCAGCACGCTGAAGTAAGTCCCCGAGACCAGCTCCGCTTCCACGCGTTCCGCCCGCCCTCCGAAGGTAAGGCTCACCCGAGTCGGGAAACGACAGAACATGCCGGAGAAGACCTCGTTGTGGCTTTGGAAGTCCCGGTACATCGGATAGGAGATCGCGTTGCCGCCCCAGTTGTTGCCGTAGTGGCGGCCGCGCATAGTGAGCAACACCAGTTGTTGCGGCTCCTTCACGGGGAGCAGGCGCAGCAGCACCTGATCGAGCAGGGTAAAGATCGCGGTATTGGCCCCGATGCCGAGCGCCAGGGTCAGTACCGCGACCGCGGTAAATACCGGATTTTTCGCCAGCACTCGCGCGGCATAGCGGATATCTCCAACCATAACGCCCATGGACATTACCCCTCCTGTAGAGTCTCTTCCTTAAGACGAAGAAATGAGAAAAAAGTTATGCCGGTTTTTGGAAGAAATCGCCGGCCGTCGCCGGTCAAATATATTGCTTGCGATTGGTCCGGTGGGTATGGTAACGTCGCGCCACGCTTAAGTGGCGCCACTTCCTGGGGAGTGGTTCTGCTGCCCAATAACCTCCGACGGAGGGATCAAATGAAAAAGACGATGTTTCGGCATCGGCAGATTCGCTGCCAGAGCCAAGCCAACCCCAAATCTGCTTTCTGGTGGATGTTAATCCTTGCAATGATCGTCTCTTTCCCAGTTGCAGCGTTTTGCCAAGACCCCGCTAATAATGGACCGTCTAACATCGCCTATTGGAACGGCGGAAACGGAACCTGGTTTGGATCCGGGGGCAGCACGAACTGGGTTTGCGAGGTCAGCGGGAGCGAGTACAATTGCGCACCACCCAACGACGCATCGTGGACCGTAAAAATTGGCGCGGCGGGCCCGGGCCTTGACGGCACCGTCTCCGTGCTTATGAGCACGCCGGCCACCGCAGGCACATTGCTGATGGGCGATGGAACAAATGGCAACTTGACCGTAACCGGCAATAGCGGGGGCGGCCCCACGCTAACCGCCGGTACCCTCGTGGTCGGAGTAACGCACTCCGGTTCCACTGTGAATCCCGATACCATGACCATCAGCAACGGGGGCATGGTGAACGACATCAACGGGTACATCGGGGATCACGGGATAACCGGTAAAGTCTCCAATGGGGTGGTCAACGTCACTGGGGGGGCTCAGTGGAATAATTCGGGAGTGCTGGAAGTAGGGCTCAATGGAAACGGCACGCTGAACATCGCAGGAGGGACCGTTAGCAGTGTGGTTGGGATCGTGGGAGTTAATGGGCCTTCAACGGGGATTGTTACCCTGACCGGCGGCGCCTCAATTCTTACCAGTTCTCAATTTCTCGATGTTGGCCTCTTTGGAACAGGAAGACTCGACGTGGGCAGTGGGTCAACGGTGATTGCACCCCAGATCCAGATTGGTTCAACCGGGTTGGTGAATTTGATCGGCTCGGGCGGCACACTGGTGGGCAATGTAACCAACAATGGCACGCTCGACCCCATCACGACAGGGAATATCCTGGGGAACTATACACAGGGCGCCGGTGGCAACACCGTCTTCGATATAAATGGCGCCAATTCCTACGGCCAACTTGACGTAACAGGCAACGTCGATATGGCCGGCACACTGACCATCGACTTTACGGGCGGATTTAAACCCCGCGGAGAAACTTTCGACCTCATCAACGTCGCGGGGTCTTTCAGCGATTCCAATATGACCGTGGATCTGATTGGGTGCAAGAACTGCCAGCTTACGTTCACCTTCATAAATGGACAATTTATCACGACTTGGACCGGACCCCCCGCGGAGCCTGAAACCTTGGTCTTGTTGGCTATTTCTTTGGTTGCCATGGCGGTGTTCGTCGGGTGCATGCGGCGCTCCATACTGCCGGACTTAAGAATATGAAAAGCAAGCGTAGGCTCGGACCTTGAAGCAGACCAAGTCCGCGCTACTCGCTTAAATGGGGCGACCTCTCCTGCCCATTTATGACGAGTCACGGTTTGAGCCTGCGCGGAGCGCCGTGGAGTGCGGCAGCAGCAGCTACCGCCTTTTTCACGCAGGCGCGATTGCGGTGTGGAGCAAAGTCGGAAGGCGGTAGCTGCTGCTACCGCACTCCAACTGTGGAGCCACTTCCTGGTAGTGGTTCTGCTGCTCGATAAGCTCCGACGGAGGGATCAAATGAAAAAGACGATGTTTCGGCATCGGCAGATTCGCTGCCAGAGGCAAGCCAACCCTGAATCTGCTTTCTGGCGGATGTTAATACTTGCAATGTTCGTCTCTTTTCCAGTTGCAGGGTTTTGCCAAGACCCCGCTAATAATGGACCGTCTAACATCGCCTATTGGAACGGCGGACTCGGAACCTGGTTTGGATCCGGGGGCAGTACGAACTGGGTATGCGAGGTCAGCGGGAGCGAGTACAATTGCGCGCCGCCCAACGACGCATCGTGGACTGCAAAAATTGGGGCGGCGGGCCCGAACCTTGACGGCAATGTCTCCGTGCTTATGACCGCGCCGGCCACCGCGGGCACACTGCTGATCGGCGATGGAACCAATGGCAACTTGACCGTAACCGGCAATAGCGGGGGCGGCCCCACCCTAACCGCCGGCACCATCGTGGTCGGAGTAACGCACTCCGGTTCCACCCCGAATCCCGATACCATGACCATCAGCAACGGGGGCATGGTGAACGACATCAACGGGTACATCGGGGATCACGGGATAATCGGTAAAGTTTCGAACGGAGTAGTCAACGTCACTGGGGGGGCTCAGTGGAATAACTCGGGAGTGCTGGAAGTAGGGCTCAATGGAAATGGCACGCTGAACATCACCGGAGGGACCGTAAGCAGTGTGGTTGGCATCGTGGGAGTTAATGGGCCTTCAACGGGGATTGTTACCCTGACCGGCGGTAGCTCCACTCTTAGCAGTTCTCAATTTCTCGATGTTGGCCTCTTTGGGAGAGGAATACTCGACGTGGGCAGCGGGTCGACGGTGATTGCACCCCAGATCCAGATTGGGACCGGCGGGATCGTGAACGCGACAGGCTTGGGCGGTACACTGGTGGGCAATGTAACCAACAATGGCCTGCTTGACCCCATCACGACGGGAAATATCCTGGGGAACTATACGGCGAACCCCACTGGAGTGACCCTCTTTGATGTGACCGGCAAAAATTCCTATGGCCAACTTGACGTCACAGGCACCGCCGATCTCAACGGCCCAATCATGATCGACTTTACAAATGGGAAGTGGTTCCTAAAACCCGGAGAGACTTTCCACTTCATCAACGCCGGAAAGATCGTCAAAACACCTGGCTTCAGCGTGGATCTCATCGGGTGCGCGAATTGCAAGTTCACAGAAACCTTCATAAACGGACAATTCACGGTCACGAGCATGAACTCTCCGGCGGAGCCAGAAACCTGGGCCTCGCTGGCTATTTCCTTGGTTGCCATGGCGGTGTTCATCGGGCGCAAGAGGCGCTCGATCCTACCTGAATAAAGAACATGAAGAGCGCCCACGATTAGGCTGGTCCCGGCCTTATCACCCGCTCAGGGTTAATCCCTTCCTCCCTCGCCCCCTTGGGGAAGAGGGTGGCTGGACGAGGCGTTTTCATCAGCCGAGGCGAGACGGGTGAAGGGGTCCGTGTATTACCCCATGGTCAAATATTACGCGGGACACCACACTAATAATCCAGCGGCAGCTTTTGCAATTGCTCCATGGTGAAGACGGGGCCTTCTTTGCAGACGTAGACGGGACCGGCGTTGCAGCGTCCGCACTTTCCCACGCCGCACTTCATCCGGTTTTCGAGGCTGGTGTAAACGCAGTCCGCGCCGATGCCGAGCTTATCCAGGATCGGCAGGGTGTTCTTGATCATAATCGGCGGGCCGATGACGAGCACAACGGAATTCTCCGCCGCCACGTTGGCGCGTTCAAAAACCGTGGGCACGAACCCCACCTCACCCTTCCATTCCGGGGTTTGGCCGCCGGGGTCAACGCACTGGATCACCCGCACGCGCTCGCGCTTGGCCCACTCCTCGAGTTCATTCACGTAGACCAAATCGGCCACCGTGCGGGCGCCGTAGACAATCGTGATGTCGCCGTATTTCGCGCGGTTTTCGAGCGCGTACCAGACGGCGCAGCGAATGGGAGGCATGGCGATTCCGCCGCCCAGGAAAATCAGATTCTTTCCTTCCCATTTCTCCATGGGATAACCGTTGCCGTAAGGCCCGCGGAAACCGAGGGTATCGCCCTCCTCGACTCGCCAGAGCGCTTCGGTGACGCGGCCGACTTTGCGGAAACAGAACTCCAGGGAATCCTTCCAGTTCGAGCTAGAACAGATATTGAAAGTCGATTCCCCGAAGCCAAAAGCCGAGAAGATTCCGAATTGTCCCACGCGGAAATCAAATTGGCTGCCGCGCTCCGGGCTCTGAAAGCGGATGCGCACGGATTTTACGTCCGGCGTGTGCCGCTGGACGCCCACCACTTCCATCAGGTCGGGTGTGTAAATATCAGGCATGTTCGATCCCCGTTGACCTTGCTGTAGCGTCGATCTCCGATCGACGATGGCGGTGTAAACCCGCCGCTACAAGGTTTGCTCAATCCCCGTTAACAGCGTGAGCAATCCCTGCCCCTCGGGGCAATTCCGCGTGCAGTTCCCGCAACCGGTACACAGAATCTCGCCGAACTTTTCAGGGTAAATGGAAAACTTGTGCAAGACGCGCTGGCGCTGGCGCGAACCCTGATCGGGCCGCGGATTGTGTCCGGAAGCGTGCAAGGTGAACTGCGCAAACTGGCAGGAGTCCCAATTGCGAACGCGCTCGCCGTGTTGGCTATTCCCTTCATCCACGATGTCGAAGCAATGGCAGGTGGGGCAATTGTAGGCGCAGGCCCCACAGCCGAGGCACGCGAGCGTCTCATCCTGCCAGTAGGGGCTGGTGAAGTGCTCGTCCACAAACTGCTTGATGCGCGCGGGACTGAACCTTGGCTTCGGTCCCTTGCTGGGCGGCGCGGCGCGTTCGGAGGTTTGGGTTTTCCCGGCGAATAAGGCCCGCCCTTTGTCCGTGAGGCAGCGCACCTCGAACTCATCGCCCAGGTCAAACAGCATCACGTCACTGCCGCGCTCGGCCTGGGGGCCAAGGCCCACGGAGGTGCAGAAGCACGACTCGTCGTACGACGCGCAGGCCAGCGTAACCACCGTCGTCGCCTCGCGCCGGCGATTGTACGACTCGTCGCGGTAGTCCCAGTTGAAAACGTGGTCCAGGATGGGCAACGCCGCCGCGTCGCAGGGCCGGACGGCGAGCAGGATTTGCGCGGCGACTTCCGCTCCGCCGTTCGTCAACTCCACCCGGTTGCCCTCCAGGCGATAGCGGCAGAGCAATTCGTGCCGGGGGAACACAAACTCCTTGGCGGAATTCGCCGGGCGCACGAACCCTTCCCAAACGATGTCATCGGCGGAAGCCAGGGGCGCGTACATGACCAGACCGGGCTTGGTTTGTACAGGCCCCGCCACCACTTTGCCCTGGGCAATCCACTCCTGCGCGAGTTCCCGCAGCGCCGCCTTGGTGAGGATTTCGCTCATCGGATAAAGTCCTCCTTATCCGTAAGCGCGTAGGCGCCAATCAAAGGCTCGACCTTGGGATCCATGCCGGCTTGATATCCAAAGTGCTTCTCGGCGGCGCGGGCCAAAGTGAGGTTGAGCAACCCCAGGGGAATGCCGGCGGGACAGGCTCGGGAGCACTCGCCGCATCCCACGCAGCGGCCTGCCAGGTGGAAGGCCCGAGTAATGTGCCAAGCGAAGTTGCCCTTGGGGGTGGCAGAAGTATCGATCGCCACCGGCCGGTTCTTGTCGGCAATGCAGCGCTCGCAGTAACAAAGCGGGCATACCTGGCGGCAGGCGTAGCACTTCACGCAGCGCTCGAACTCCTGCGCCCAAAACGACATCCGCTCGGCAGGAGACAACTGCATCAAGGTGTCCAGCTCCGTTGCGTGTGGGGTTTCGGGTTGTTGTGCAGCGGCCTCTCCGATGATTTCATCCGCGAAACGCGGCTGGCGCACTTGGCAGGCGTCGCACTTGGCCTGCCCCATACCATCGCAGGCCATGCCGATCACGCGCAGCGTCTGGCGATCGATTTGCGATTCCTTCTCCAGAATCACCAATCCCCGCTCGTCGCACCCTTTCACGACGACGGCGGCTTTGCCCAGGCGCTTGATCTCCTTGCGTTTGAGGTAGGCGGCGAGGTTAGGGTGGCAGTCGTTGTTCCAAACCAGCTTACCCGCGTCCTCGGCGCGCCGGATGAACACCGGCCCGTCGGCGCCATAACCGATCACCACCTGCACAGTTCCGTCGGTGAGCAGCCGGGTGCAAGTCTCGCGCAGTTTCTGCTCCTGGGCTGCCATATCGGGTTTGGCGGGGGGCTTGGGCGGTGGTGGGGGCGGAGCAGGGTGCCGGAAACCGTTCTTCTGATACAACTCGCGATACGGTCCGAGTTTGCGGGTTTCTTCCGTGATGCGGATAATCTCTTGCTGCCACTTCCGTCCCTCGGCGGCGGAAATCCAGGTGAAATAAATACGCCGCAGGTCGAATCCCAGCGTGTCCAGCAATTCCCGGAACAGCATCCAGCGGCGGCGCGCGTGGTAATTACCCGCCGTGTAGTGGCAATCACCGGGATGGCAGCCGGACACCAGCACGGCGTCAGCGCCTATCTCAAAAGCCTTAACCAGCAGGTTGAAATCGATGCGTCCCGTGCAAGGCAGCCGAATGATGCGAACGTTGGCGGGATATTCCAGGCGCGTCGTGCCGGCGAGGTCGGCCCCCAGGTAGGTGCACCAGTTGCACACGTAAGCGATAATCTTCGGCTCGAACTGGTTAGCTTCGCTCATGCCAAACTCGCAACTGTGGCACGGGCATCCTGCCCGTGATCGGGCACGGCCAAGATGGCCGTGGCACGACTCTCGCGTCGATCTCCGATCGACTACGCCAGACTCGCAACTGTGGCACGGGCATCCTGCCCGTGATCGGGCACGGCCAAGATGGCCGTGGCACGACTCCAGCGTCGATCTCCGATCGACTACGCCAGACTCTCAACCTCCGCGTAAATCTCCTGCTCCGTAAAGCCTTCCAACTCCGCGCTCTTCGATGGGCACACCGCCACGCAGGTGCCGCATCCCATACACAGTCCCGGATTCACGCGGGCCGTCTTCTTCACGAACACGCCGCGCGGGGTGCGAATTTCCGCCTGTTCGATGGCGTGATAGGGACAGGTGCGGTAGCACGCGAAACAAGCGGCGCAGGTCTGTTCGTTGATCTGGGCGATCTCCGGCTCGCGCGTCAACTCTTCGGCGGCGAAAAGGATTTGCGTTTTGGCGGCAGCGGCGGAGGCTTGCGCCACTGATTCCGGAATGTCCTTGGGACTGTGGCAAGCGCCGCAAATGAACACCCCTGCCGCATTGGTTTCCACCGGACGCAGCTTGGGGTGAGATTCCATCAGGAACCCGTGCTCGTCGTAACCCACGTTCAACATGCGGGCGAGGTCCGTCACGCCCGGTGACGGGCGCATGGCCGCCGCCAGCACCACCAGGTCGGCCTCAATCGTTACCGGCGTGCCCGCCAGCGTATCCGCGCCGCGCACGATGAGCTTGCCGTCTTGTTGGGTGATTTTTGACACCCGGCCGCGATAATACTTGGCGCCGTCCTGCTCGATGGCGCGGCGCACGAATTCCTCGTATCCCTTGCCGCCCGAGCGGATGTCCATGTAGAAAACATGCGCCTGCCCGTCGTGCACCTTGTGCTTGTAGAGCATGGTGTGCTTGGCGGTGTACATGCAACAAATCTTGGAGCAATAAGACAGGCCCTTGGCGTTGTCGCGCGACCCGACGCAACTTATGAACACCACGCTCTTGGGCTCTTTCCCGTCCGACGGCCGCTTGATCACGCCGTTGGTGGGGCCCGAGGCGGAAACCAGCCGCTCAAATTGCAGCGAGTCGATGACATCCTTGTACTTGCCGTAACCGTATTCGCCGTAGCCCGCGAGTTTGCCGGACTGCTGCTTGCCAATGTCGTAAAGCTGATAACCGGTGGCGACGACGACGGCGCCGATCTTTTCTTCCACCACCTTGTCGGTATCTTTAAAGTTGATGGCTCCCGCCTGGCACTTTTTCTCGCACAGCCCGCAGCCATTGCGGATCAGCTTGGCGCAGGTTTTGCTGTCGATGACGGGGCGTGCCGGCACCGCCTGCGGAAAGGGAACGTAAATCGATGGTCTCATGCCCATCTTAAAATCGAACTCGCTGGGATTACGCTTCAGCGGGCACACGTTCCAGCATTCGCCACATCCCGTACACTTGGTAATATCGACGTAACGCGCTTTCTGCCGGATTTTCGCGGTGAAGTTGCCCACGAATCCTTCAACGGCCTCGACCTCCGAGTACGAGTAGAGCTTGATGCGCGGGTGCTGGCCCACTTCCACCATGCGCGGTGTCAGGATGCACTGCGAACAGTCGAGGGTGGGAAATGTCTCGGAGAGCCCCGCCATCTTGCCGCCGATCGAGGGTTCTCGCTCCACCATCACCACTTCATAGCCTGCGTCGGCAATGTCGAGCGCCGCCTGGATTCCCGCCACGCCGCCGCCAATTACCAGTGCGCGCCGCGTCACCGGCACGCGGATTGCCTGGAGCGCGTGGTCCTGGCGCACTTTCTCCACTGACATGCGGATGATCTCCGCGGCCTTGGCTGTGGCCTGGCTGCGATCATGATGGACCCACGAACAGTGCTCGCGGATGTTGGCCATCTCCACCAGGTAGGGGTTCAACCCCGCTCTCTCGGCCGTCTTGCGGAAGGTCTTCAGGTGCATGTGCGGCGAGCAGGAGGCCACCACCACCGCGTCCAATTTCTCTTGCTCGATCTTCTCGCGGATCATCGCCTGGCCGGGGTCCGAGCACATGTACTTGTAGTGCACGGAGCAGCGCACGCCGGGAATTTTGGTCGCGGCTTTGGCGACTTCCGCCACATCGACGGTGCGCGCGATGTTCTCCCCACACCAGCAGACGAAAACCCCAATCCTCGACATAAACCTTGCCTTCTTGTGCCACGGGCATCCTGCCCGTGATCGGGCACGGCCAGGATGGCCGTGTCACGTCTGTAGCGCCGGGCTTTAGCCCGGCACGTGCTTTCTTGTGCCACGGGCATCCTGCCCGTGATCGGGCACGGCCAGGATGGCCGTGTCACGTCTGTAGCGCCGGGCTTTAGCCCGGCACGTGCTTTCTTGTGCCACGGGCATCCTGCCCGTGATCAGGCACGGCCAGGATGGCCGTGTCACGTCGTCACACAAAGTGCCGGTCGATCCCCAGTTCTTCCGCGCTGATTCCCAGGGCCAAGCCCACCAAGTCGGTCAGGTAATAGATTGGCAAGCCAAAGCGCTGGCCCGAGTGCCGTTCAATGTCGCCCTGCTTCATATCCAGATTCACGTGGCACATGGGGCAAGCGGTCACCAGGCAGTTGGCTCCGTGTTGCTGGGCGTCAGCCAGGATGCGCTGGCTCAATTCCAGAACCGTCTCTTCCTTCGCCATGGTCATGCCGGCGCCGCAACACTCGGTGCGGTAATTCCAGTCGACGGGCTTGGCTCCCAACACCGCCATGATGGCTTCCAGGGAACTCGGTTGTTCGGGATCGTCGAATTTCACCACGTCCGGCGGGCGCGTGAGCAGGCAACCGTAGTAGCACGCCGGCTTGAGGTCGGCGAGCGGTTTCTTCACCACCGGCTTGATCCGGTCAAGACCGATGCGCTGGAAAACCTGGATAAGGTTCAGAACCTTGACGCGGCCGCTCACCTCCGCTTCGATGACCGAGGAGATCTCCCGCCGCAGACCCGCATCCTCGTCCATCAGCTTGGCGGCCTTGAGCAATTGCATCGAGCACATCGGGCAGGGCGCGAGCAAATCCTCGAACCCTTGCTGCTCGGCCAGCGCCAGGTTGCGGGCAGGAAGCGCGATCGACAGTTTGTGGTTCAACGCGTGGGCGGCGGTGGCGCCACAACAAATCCACTCCTGGATTTCCTGTGGTTCGACCTCAAGTTTTCCGAGACAAGCCCGCAGCGATTGCTCGTAGTCATTCGAGGAGCCATGCAAAGCACATCCGGGGTAATAGGCAAGCCTCATATATCTCTGATCTTCTGTGGCACGGGCATCCTGCCCGTGGGGGTCACGGCCAGGATGGCCGTGCCACGTTTGTAGCGTCGATCTCCGATCGACGACGGCGGTCGGAGACCGCCGCTACAACCTTATTTTCAATCGCCGCAACGCTCGAAGATGCGGCGCACCAAGGCGCGGTCCTTAACCTTTTCGCCACGCAGGTGCAGTTTCTTGCGTATCTGTAACTGCGGCGCCAAGCCGGCATCCTTGAACAGGAATCGCAGACTGCGTTCGGAGGGCAGGGCGCGAAGCTTGAATTCCGCAATCAGCTCAATCTCATCCAATCGGCCATTACGCCGGAGGTTATTAAGAAATGCCTGTTGGAAAGCCACGACGGTTTTTTGCGCCGGCGAAGCGAGGCCGCGCTGGAGGGAAACTTCCCGTAAGGCGTCCATGATGCCGGCGCAATCGACGGACTGGGGACAGCGCGTCGAGCACGTCTGGCACGATACGCACGCCCAAATAGCGTCCGCAGCCATCGCCTTTTCGAAGTTGCCAAGCTGAAGCGCCCGCACCACCTGGTTCGGCGCCATATCCACGGAAGCGGCCACAGGACAGCCTGCCGTGCATTTCCCACACTGGTAGCAGTCCGTCCAATGCGTAGGGGCCAGAATTTCGGTCAGTACAGTTCGCGTAGATTTCGCCGGGGCCGGGGATGTCACAGGTTCCGTAGTTTCTGTAGGAGTCGCGAAGGCATCTTGAATTTGGTGCGCCATGCAGCGCACCGCGCTCAAGCCGATCGTGATCGTCCGTACAGGTGATAGTGACACGAGCAGCGGAAGATGTCGAGAGTCATAAGGTCCCAGCGCCATAATGTCAATGCCCCTCAAGAATCGAACCGCACTTGCGCGACCCAACTTGCTTCGCATGAGAGAAGCTCCAGGGTTCCGTCAAAGTCCGGCGGGGGATGAAAAAGACCCCTCACCCCCACGACGTGCAGAACGTGGGTGAGGGGTCCCTTCGTGGGTGATATATCCATAGCTCTGGAGGTATGCTACGCCCGGGACTTTGACGGAACCCTAAGAGAAGCTCTAGCGGGCAAGACAAAGCCTCACGCCCTGGTGTACCCTTTCCGGACGGGTTTCTTTCTCTACGGGGAGGACAACGACCATGCATGAACTCACGCGACGCGAACTCCTGAATCGAGGGGCGGGGCTGGCGGGCGCAGCCGCGGTGGGACTGCCCTTGGCCACAGCCGCAGAACCTGCGCAAGGGGGCGGCGTCACACCCGGCCGCAAGTTGAAGGTGGTGGTGACGGGCGCGCATCCCGACGATCCCGAGACCGGCTGTGGCGGGACGATCGCGCGCTACAGCGATTTGGGTCACGAGGTGGCAGTGCTCTATCTCACGCGGGGTGAACGCGGGATCAAGGGGAAGTCTTTTGACGAGGCCGGGAAGATTCGGACGGCAGAGGCGCAGAAGGCCTGCGAAATCCTGAAGGCACGCCCGGTGTTTGCCGGGCAGGTGAACGGTATGGTCGAGGTGACCTATGCCCGCTACGACGAGTTCCGCAAGATTCTGGAAGCGGAGAAACCCGACCTGGTTTACACCCAATGGCCCATTGACACGCATGAAGATCATCGGGCCACGTCGCTGCTGACCTATGACGCCTGGCTGCGGGCGGGAAAGAAGTTCGCGCTCTATTACTACGAGGTCATGACGGGCCAGCAGACGTCGCATTTCTGGCCCACCCACTACGTGGACATCACCAGCACGGAAGCGCGCAAACGCGAGGCGTGCTATGCCCACGCCAGCCAGGACCCGGACGGGTTCTACCCCCTGCACAGCGAAATGAACCGCTTCCGGGGTCACGAATGCGGCTGCCATTTCGCCGAAGCGTTTATCCGCCACGTGCAGTCGCCTGACGATTCCCTCCCCGAGGCCGGGTAGCGGCTTCACGTGCCACGGCCATCCTGGCCGTGCCCGCTTACGGGCGGGACGCCCGTGGCACAGATTCGCCCTGTTTTCGCGTTGTTTTCCCTTGACACACTCCCTACCCTATTTTACTCTAGGCATGGTTAAGAATAGGTTGAAGGTTGGAGCCATGAAAAAGCCCGAGGAGCGCGACCTGTTTCGCGGCGCGCTGGAAATGATGATCCTCCGAACCCTGAAACGGCAACCCTTGCATGGGTACGCCCTTGCCCAACACATCAAGCGCATGTCGAACGATTTGCTTCAGATTGAAGAAGGCTCGCTCTACCCGGCTCTCCAGCGCCTCCTCAAGGAAGATTTGGTGAAGGCCGAGTGGGGCGTGTCTTCCACCAACCGGCGCGTGCGGACTTACAAGTTGACGCCCGCCGGCGCCCGGCACTTGGAACGCGAAGTGTTGAGCTTTGAGCGCATGTTGGAAGGCATCACACGCGTCCTGGCGCTGGATGAACCATGAAGCGAGGTGTAGCGCAGACCTCCGCCGTTGAGGTCTGCGGCACTTCCGAAGGAGAACCTACAGGTTTTCATGATCGGGTTCTCCACTCGGATTTGGGCGTGTAAACTCAGGTAAGAACCGCAGACCCCAAAAACGGGGGTCTGCGCTACACGTGCCGGCTTAGCGGCCAATGATCAGCTAAGGATCGATCGGGCCGGCGGGTCGTAGCTGAATGCTGAAAGCTGAACGCTGAGAGCTCAAACTATGAACTGGATCAAGCAACTATTTTCACGCAAGCGTCTCTACGGCGACCTTTCCGCGGAGATCGAAGAGCACCTGGCGGAAAAGGTCGATGAACTGATGGCGAGCGGCATGTCACGGGAAGAAGCGACCTTCGCCGCCCGGCGGGAGTTTGGCAACGTGCTCCTGATCGAGGATCGCAGCCGCGAAGTCTGGCAATGGCCGTCCATCGAGAACTTTTTGATGGATGTTCGCTACGGCGCGCGCATGCTCCGCAAGTCTCCCGGTTTCACCGTCGCGGCGGTGCTGACCCTGGCGCTGGGCATTGGGGCCAACACCGCGATTTTCAGCCTGGGCAATGTCTTCATGTTCCGGCCCTTACCGGTAAGGGCCGCCGATCGCTTGACCGTGGTAGCGGTGCAGAGCAAGGCGGACGCCGATCCCGAGGAGATCTCGTACCCCGATTACCTCGATTACCGGGCGCACTCCTCCGGCGTCTTTACCGACACGACGGGTTACGCCCTCCACCTCACGGGGCTTGGATACCGGGGTCACGCCGACCGGCTGATCATGAGCTACGTGCCCAGCAATTTCTTCTCGATGCTGGGTATTCGCCCGGCGCTCGGGCGCCTGATCAATCCCGGCGAGGGCGACGCTCCCAAAACCGGCCCCGTGGTTGTCCTCGGCCACACCTATTGGGAAAAGCGCTTCGGCGGTGATCCGGGCGTGATTGGCCGCACCGTCACCCTTGATGGCGCCGCGGTTACCATTATCGGCGTGGTCCCCAAGGAATTCCTTGGCCCCTACAACATCGTGGAAATGGATGCTTACGCGCCCCTGGGAATGTTGGCGTACGGCCTGCACGCTGATTTCTTCAACTCGCGAGAAGTTCATGGCGTGCGCATGCTGTCCACCCTGAAGCCCGGCGTGAGCATTGAGCAGGCGCAGGCGGCGTTCAACGTGGTGGGCCAACGGCTGGCGCTAGAGTACCCGCACGCCGACCAGGGCCAGCGCGTGCGCGTGTTTCCCGAGCGCCTCGCCCGGCCGGAGCCCGCCGTAGCCGACATCATGCCGCTCGTGGCCACGGTGTTTCTGGTGATGGTGGGCCTGGTGCTCGTGGTGGCCTGCCTGAATGTCGCCAACCTGCTGCTGGCGCGGGCGGCAGCGCGCGAAAAGGAAATCGCCATTCGCGGCGCCCTGGGGGCGGGCCGCAAACGGCTGCTGCGCCAACTGCTCACGGAGAGCATGTTGCTGGCGGTGGCGGGCGCGATGGGCGGCGCCCTCGCCGGCAACTGGGCGTGCCATCTGTTGAACGGTCTGCGTCCCCTGGGCGATTTTCCTTTGCGCCTTGCCTTCGCCTTTGACTGGCGCGTGTTCGCCTACGTCGCGGGGGTGGCGCTGGCGGCCGGAATCCTCGCCGGCCTCGCCCCCGCCTTGCGCGTCTCCCGCACCGATTTGAACCTGGCGCTGCGCGAGGGCGGCCGCGGCCTGGTGGGCGAAAGCGGGGGGCACTGGCTTCGCAATGGCCTGGTGATTGCCCAGGTGGCGGGCTCGCTGATCGTGCTGGTGGCCGCGGGCCTGTTCACTCGCAGTTTCTCTCGCGCCGAGTCCATCGACCTCGGCTTCAATCCCCACAACGTCCTGAATGTGAGTCTGGACCCGGGCTTGCAGGGTTACACCCAACCGCAGGCGGAGGCTCTGTTCCACGAGTTGCTGCATCGCGCCCAAACGCTGCCCGGCGTGCAGTCCGCCAGCTTCGCGTTTTCCATCCCGCTCGGCATTTATAACGATGGCGCCTCCGTTTACGTGGAGGGGCAGGCCCCATCGCCCTCGGGCCGCGTGCCGGGCGCGGGCTTGAACTATGTCAGTCCGGATTATTTCGCCACCATGGGTATTCACATTCTCCAAGGACGTGCCTTCACGGACGCCGACACTGCCACATCCCCGCCGGTCGCCATTATCAACCAGACGATGGCCGAGCGGCTTTGGCCCCACCGCGACGCCCTCGGGCAGCACTTCAGTCGTAAAGCTGCCTCCGGCCCCTTCGTCACCGTGGTGGGCGTGGTGCACGACGTCAAAAGCAGCAGCCTTCTGGACGCGCCGGGGATGTACTTCTACGTGCCCCAGACGCAGGACTATCACTCGACTCACGTCCTCCAGGTGCGCACGTCTATTCCGCCGGAATCCCTTGCGCCGGCGGTGGAGGGCTTGGTGCGCCAGCTCGATCCGAACCTGCCGGTTTACGATTTCATGACCATGGATAAATCGCTGCAAGGCGCCAACGGATATTTCCTCTTCAAGGCAGGCGCGGGCTTCGCCGGCGCGCTGGGGGGCCTGGGACTGCTCCTGGCGGTGGTGGGGGTGTACGGCGTGGTTTCTTACTCCGCCGGCCGGCGCCAGCACGAAATCGGCATTCGTATGGCCCTGGGCGCGCAACGCGTCACGATCTTCCGGCTGGTCATAGGCCAGGCTGTCCTGCTGGTAGGCCTCGGCATCGTCCTCGGGGTATTGGCCGCGCTGGGCGTGAACCGGCTGCTGGTGAGCTTCCTGGTGGGCGTATCGTCCTATGACCCGCTCACCTTCATCGGCGTCTCAGGCGTGCTGATGGCGGTGGCGCTACTCGCCTGCTACCTTCCCGCGCGGCGGGCCATGAAGATCGATCCCATGGCGGCGCTGCGGCATGAATGAAGCGGTCAGCGATCAGCTATCAGCGATCAGCTAAAGATTGACAAGTCCGGCGGGCAGTAGCTGAGAGCTGAAAGCTGATTGCTGAGAGCTGAAAGCTGAAAGCTGAACGCTGAGAGCTCAAACTATGAATTGGATCAAACAACTATTTTCACGTAAGCGCCTCTACGGCGACCTCTCCGCGGAGATTCAAGAACACATCGCGGAGAAGGTCGATGAACTGGTGGCTGGCGGCATGTCACGGGAAGAAGCGACCTTCGCCGCCCGGCGGGAGTTTGGCAACGTGCTCCTGATCGAGGAGCGCAGCCGCGAAGTCTGGCAATGGCCCCCAATCGAGAACTTTTTCATGGATGGTCGCTACGGTCTGCGCCAGTTGCGCAGGAACCCCGGCTTTACAGCGGTTGCGGTGGTCACGCTCGCGCTCGGTATCGGGGCGAATACGGCGATCTTCAGTCTTGTCGACCAACTCTTGCTCTGGTCCGTTCCGGCACGCGAGCCGAACCGTTTAGTAAAAATAGAAGGCCTTTACAACGACACCTATCCCTTCTTCTGTGCTTACCGCGCCATGAACCAAGTCTTTTCCGGCGTGCTCGCCAGCAGTGAAAATCTTGCTACGGGTATTCGGCCCGATGGCGCGCCCGGGGTAGAGGTCGGCCACGTCGAATACGTGAGCGGCGGCTACTTCCAAATTTTGGGGATTGGGTCCGCTGCCGGTCGCGTGATCACCCCCTCGGACGATGCCGCTCCTGGCGTGTCGCCTGTCGCGGTCCTCTCCTATCGCTATTGGCAACAGCACTTCGCGGGCGACGCGCGGGTGATCGGCCGCAAGCTCGCCGTGAACACTTATCCGGTCGAAATCATCGGCGTCGCGGAAAAGGGGTTCGGCGGTCTGTTCAACGGCGACGAACCTGATGCCTTTATTCCGCTGACGATGTATCCGGTCACCACGCCTTCCGCCGAGCACTTTTGGAACCCCATCAATTTGAGTCTCTCCATGGTGGCGCGATTAAAACCGGGAATTTCCATCCAGCAGGCGCGCGCCGACTTGCAGGTGTTGTGGTCACAGGCAGTGGAAGTGGTCAATAACCAAGCCGCGAAAGCGGGCGCTACGGTCCCGAAATTTCAAGCCTTTCACCTCGGGCTGGAGCCTGCGGGCCGTGCCAGTTCCTTTGTCCGCAATCAGCGGTTCCTGGACCCGCTCAAAGCCTTGGCGGCGGCGACGGTCCTGGTGCTCCTGATTGCCTGCGCGAACGTGGCCAATCTGCTGCTCGCCCGCGCCTCCCAACGGTGGAAGG